>Ga0105046_10000003_pt1 | contig 223394 bp, 194 predicted proteins | sample MAT03_FD_78385 | JGI IMG/M metagenome (GOLD analysis project Ga0105046, IMG submission 78385) | Freshwater microbial communities from Lake Fryxell liftoff mats and glacier meltwater in Antarctica - MAT-03 (megahit assembly) | ecosystem: Environmental > Aquatic > Freshwater > Ice > Liftoff... | reverse complement strand
TGGTTCGTCGTTGCGCTGCTGACGCTCGCGTATGCGATCTCCCTGCTGGATCGCTGGATCCTGTCGTTGCTGGTCGGCCCGGTGAAGGCGTATTTCGGCGTCAGCGACACGCAAATGGGCCTGCTGATGGGCTTCTGGTTTGCGGTGTTCTACGTGACGATGGGGCTGCCGTTCGGCTGGATCGCCGACCGCTTCAACCGCCGTACCCTGATCGGCGTTGCGATGGTCTTCTGGTGCACGATGACGATCGGCTGCGGACTCGCGCGAACCTTCGGGCAGCTGGCCGCCGCGCGCCTCGGCATTGGACTCGGCGAAGCGGCGCTGACGCCGGCTGCCAACTCGCTGATTGCGGACTATTTCCCGCGCTCCGAGCAGAACCGCGCGATCAGCTTCTTCAATATGGGTATCTCGATGGGCATGGGTATTGCCTATCTGGTCGGCGGCCTGATCGTCGCCTGGATGGCGACCCAGCCGCCCTTTGTGCTGCCGGTCGTCGGCAAGCTCGAGACCTGGCAGGTGGTGTTCATTGCAGCGGGCGCACCGGGCTTGTTGGTGGCAGCGCTGGTTTTCACGATCCGCGAGCCGCTGCGCCGCCAGCGACTGGCGCGCGAAGGCGAGAAGATCACGCTGGGCCAGTGCCTGGACTATATGCGCACCCATCGCGCCGCGTACCAGCCGTTGCTGATCGGCATGATTGCCTCGCCGCTGATCGGCTACGCCTGGAACTGGATGCCGACCATGTTCGAACGCGTCTATGGCTGGAATGTCGCGCAGTTCTCGGGAGTGTACGGCTGGATCCTGCTGGTGTTTGGACCGCTCGGTGCGATCAGTGGCGGCATCATTGCCACCCGGCTGTACAAGGCCGGCAACAAGAGCGGCCCCTACGTCGCGGCGCTGATTGGCCTTGCGGTGATGACGCTGACCTCCGGCCTGCTGCCGTTGGCGCCGACGCCGGAACTCGCGGCGGCGATGCTGGTGCCGGCTACCTGGGCAGGCGCGCTCAGTTCCGCTGCCGGCGCTGCGGCCGTCGTGTTCATGACACCTGGCGAGTTCCGGGCGCAGGTCACCTCCATCTATGTGTTGACGATCAATGGCGTGGGCCTGCTGGTGGGTCCCACGGCGATCGGCTGGCTCAACGACCACGTCTTTACCGAACCGACCGGCGTACGCTATTCACTTGCGACGCTGGTACTCGTGGCGGCCAGCGCGCTGACGCTGTACCTTTCCACGGGCCGCCGGGCTTACTTCCGCTCGGTGGAAGAACTCGAGCGCCACGCCTGAGCGAGCTGCATGAACACCACGATCAGTGATTCGGGAATCGTCGTCGCCGTGGGCCGCAGCGCGCGCGCCGGCGCGATCGAGCGCGTGCGGGAGTTCGTCGACGCCGTCTCGCGCCGCGATCTCGATACCGCCCGCATGCTGATCGCGGCGGATTTCCGGATCACGGTTTCCGGTGGGCAGATCTTCCGGACCCTGGAGGATTTCGTCGCCTTCAGCCGCAGCCGCAATGGCGCCCTCACCAAGCAGATCGAAGGCTTCGACGCCTGCGAGATTGCGGTTGGCGTTTCAGTCTATGTGCGCGGCACGATGTCGGGCAGCTGGCTCGACGGCAGCAACTTTGAGGGCGTGCGGTTCATCGATCGCTTCTGGTTGCAGGACCAACGCATCATCGAGATGCAGATCTGGAGCGATCTAGCCGAGTTCCGTCCGCGTTGAGACCGCATATCTGTTTTCTACAGTCCCAGTGTTTGCCCTGGGAGTCGATGGAGGCGGGCGTAGCCGGGAAAACGCTCAGCCTCGATCCCGACGACGGTTCGATCACAATGTTGCTGCGGATGCCGGCCGGTTTCGTCGACAGCTGGCAGATCGCGTCGGGCGAGTATCGCGAGTTCCTGGTGCTGCACGGCTCCGTGCAGGTTGGCGCCGACACGTATCTGACGCATGGCTACGGCTTTCGCGCGCGCAGCGACGGCGCCTTTCGCGTCGCGACCGATACGGGCGCGACGCTGCTGTTGATGAGTGGTCCGCTGGCGACGGCGACGCCTGATATTGCGATTCGCACTGCGATGGAGCTGCCTTGGAAGTTCGGCGCTGAAGGCTCCGTGACCGGCAAGCCGCTCGGCGCCGGGATTGCGACCAAGCTGCTGCGTCGGGATGCGAACACGGGCGAGCTGAGTTTTCTCTATACCGCTCTGCCGCACCATCCGCCACCGAGCGTCATGGTCGGCAAGTTCACGCATCCGGTCATCGAGGAGATCTTCACGCTGCACGGCAGCTACGTCTTCGGCGACACCGGCCGCATGAGGCCGGGCGGCTATGTGTTCTGGCGCGAGCAGCAGTGGCACGGGCCGGCGGGCAGTGCCACCGGCTATCTGCTATTCATCCGTGTGCTTGGCGGTGCGCTCAGCAACATCTTCTCGCCCACGCCGGCGCCGTTCTCGTTCCACCCTCCATACCGACCCGAGCTGCCCGCCGAGCTGCAGACCCTGGCCCGTGAATATGTCGATCACGAACCGTATTGAAGCCGTCGTCGGCGCTCAGCATCTGCACACCGACCCGGTGGCGTTGCAGTATTTTTCGCGCGACATTTTTTTCTGGCCGAGTGCGCGTCTGCCGCGAGCGGTCGTGGCACCCGGGACTGCCGAAGAAGTCGCTGCCGTGGTGCGTGCGGCGATCGACGCCGGGCTTGCCGTCGTGTCGCGCGGCGGAGGCATGTCGTACAGCGGCGGTTACGTGCCGCATGTCGATGAGTCGATCGTGCTGGATCTGCGGCGGCTGTTGCGGATTCGCGAGATCAATCCGGGCGATCAGTACGTCACCGTCGAGGCGGGCTCGACCTGGCTGACGCTGACACAGGCGCTGGAAGGCACAGGCCTGAGGCCGGTGTTCAAGCCGCCTTACTCGGGCATCCATTCGACGGTCGGCGGCGCGCTGTCGCAAGGTACCGCGGATGAGATGAGCGGCATCCTCGCACTCGAGGTCGCGCTCGCCAATGGCGAGCTGCTGCGCACCGGTTCGTCAGCGCGGCGCGATGATCCGTCGCCGTTCTTTCGCAACTTCGGCCCGGATCTCGCGGGGCTGTTCATCGCCGACGGCGGCACGCTCGGCGTGAAGACCGCCGCAACGATCGCGCTCGAGCCCGTGCCGCGCGCCCAGGGTTACGCCTCGTTCGCGTTCGAGAGCTTCGAAGCGATCGTCACGGCGATGAACGCCTGCTGCCGGTTGCGCCTGCCGATGCGGATGATGGGTCTAGATCCGCGCAAGAGCCAGAACGCGCCGCGGGTCGGGTTTCGCGATGCGATCCAGACACTGGCCAAGGTTGCGCTGTCACAGCCCAAGCTCGGCGGTGGACTGCGCGACGCCTTGGGGCTGGCAGCGGCCGGACGCAACTTCATGGAAGGTGTGCAATGGTCGCTGCATATCACGGCCGAGGCCGTCAGTGAGCAGGCCGTCGAGGACTCCCTCGCACTGTATCGTGAAGCCATTCGCAAGGTCAGCGGTGCGGGCCCGGACGGCCGCGAGATTCCGAACCTGCTGCCAATGGCGCTCGCGGCCAGGCCTTATTCGGTGCGCGGCTTTCTGGGACCCGAAGGCGAGCGCTGGGTGCCGACCAATGCGCTGCTGCCGTTCTCGCGTGCGGTGCAGGCCGCAACCGACGTACAGCGCTATTTCGATTCGCAGCGCGCCCGGATGGACGCGCTCGGTATCTGGGAGTCGTACATGATTGGTCCGCGGCACGGCTTCATGCTGCTCGAACCATCGTTCTACTGGCGGGACGAAGTCAGCCGTCTGCATCTCGATCACCTCGATGCCGCCAGCGCCGAGCGCTTTCGCGGCGCTGCTGCCAATCCCGAGGCGCGGGCTTTTGCGATGCAACTGCGCACCGGCCTCAAGGAGGTGCTCGACGCCGCAGGAGCCGTGCACGTGCAGCTCGCCAAGACCTACGCCTACAGCTCGCGTCTCGACCCGGTGGCGCACGGCGTCTGGGCATCGCTGAAGCAGGCGCTGGACCCGAAGGGCCTGATGAACCCGGGGAATCTCGCGAGCTAGCCGTGTGGGCACGGCTTGGGGCTGCAGCAGCTACGTGAAGTAGCTGACGGTAAACACGCCGAGCATCGTGAACACCAGCGCGATCTTCGCCAGCGTGCCGACTGCCAGGCCGACCCAGGTGCCGAAGCCCACGCGCGCGGCGACATGCAGCCGCTGCTGATAAAGGAACTCGCCGATCACGGCGCCGATGAACGGCCCGCTGATCAACCCCAGCAGGCCGAACGGCAGGCCGGCGAAGGCACCGATCAATGCGCCGACCAGCGCCTGGCGGCTAGCGCCGACACGCCTGGCGCCCAGCAGGCTTCCGACGATGTCTGCAACGAACGCGAGTGCGGTGAGCACACCGAGTATGACCAGCGTTGCGGTGCCGATGCGGCTGAAGTCGTCGATGGAGGCGGCCAGCAACATGCCACCGAATACGGCGATGACCCCGGGTAGCCCGGGCAGGATCGTGCCGATGACGCCGATCAGCACCAGCATCGATGCGCCGATCCACAGAAAGGCTGGATCCATGGACCCCTGATTTGGGGCGGTACCCCAAAAGACAAGGGGCCGACGGAGCGATCCGCCGGCCCCAGGCGCTAGAACTTGAACGACCCGGTCAAACCGAACGTGCGCTTGTCACCGAGGAAGGGCGCGTAGCTCGTCGTGCGCGCACCACCTGTGCCGATCAGCGCCAGTGCCGAACTCACATACTCCTCGTCGAAGAGGTTTCTGGCCCACAGCTGGACGTCAAAGTTGCCGAGCGTCACGCCCGTGCTGAAGTTGACGAGCTGGCGATCAGGCACCCAGCCGAGGTTCATTTCCTCGAGGAACATCTTGGTCTGGTACTGCAGATCGCCACGCACGTAGAAGGAGTGGCCGTCGCCGAAGTTGCCGTTGTAGGTCACGGCGAAGTTGGCATCGAACTCCGGCACACGCTCGATCTGATTGCCGCCGATGTCGCCACTGGCGGGGCAGACTACGTCATCACAGAGGAAAGCCAGCTCAAAGCGCTGGGAGATCGTGCCGCTCTTGTAGCGCGAGCGGTTATACGATGCGCCCAGACTCAGCGTGAGCCCGTCAGTCGCCTGAAACTGGCTTTCAATCTCGATGCCTCGACATCGACGCCACCCAGGTTGCCGACCACCGTCGGCACGATCGCAAAGCCGGTCGGCGAGGACCCATCGGCGTTGAGACGGACGGCGTTGGTCTGCAGCTCCTTCCAGTCCGTCTTGTAAACGGCGAGGTTGAGCAGCAGGCGGCGATCGAAGAACTGGTTCTTGCTGCCGATCTCGGCCGTCCAGTTCTCTTCCTCGGTCCATTGGAGCTGTCCGGCGAAGGCCATGTTGCCGTTCAGGCCGCCTGATTTCACGCCCTTGGCCACGTTGGCGTACAGCATGTTGTGGTCCGTCAGCTTGTACGTCGCGGCGAGGCGCGGCGTGAAGAAATCACTCTCGCGCCGGTTCACCGGAATCACGCGCGCAAAGCTGTTCACGCCGTTGATGACCTGCCGCGGCTGAACGGCGCCGAAGAAGTCGGTCGAGGTCTGCTTCTCTTCGGTGTACCGGCCCTCAGCGGAAAGTGACACACGACCAAAGTCGTAGGAGACAAAGCCATAGATGCTGCGGACATCCTCGGTACGGATGTTGTAGCCAGACTGGCCTCCACCGGTGGAGCTGACGGTCACGGGTAGCCCGGGCTGCGGCGTGACAAGTACTGGAATCAGCGGATCCAGCGTCAACGGTGCGCCAAACACGTTGTTGCTCGATTCGACGTCGCGAGTGGTGGCGTAGCTGGCGCCGACATAGCCTTTCAGCGCCCCGCCACCGTCAAAGTTCACCCTCAGATCATGAGTGTCACCTTCGAAAGAGCTGCCATTGCCCGAGGCGTCGAACAGCACTCCGCCGAAGATCGCTCCGAACGGCTGTTGCGGTGCGGCGGGGTTGCGCAAAGCATTGCCGATCGACGTCAGGTTCGCTTCGCTGTAACCATACTGGTAGGTCGCGGTGATCGAGTCAGTCGCTTCAATATCGATCTTGCCGGAGTAGACGTTGGTAACGCCATCGACGCCGACCGCCCGAGGGTCGACGACGAGGCCAGGCGGCCTGACCGCCGCTTCGCCAGGTGCGAGGATCGGCAACGGCGGCAGTTCCCCAATCCAGGCGCGGTTCTGCGCCGAGCCCGGAATCTCGCAAAGCACGAAGTTTGCGCCGAGCGAAGTTGACCGGGTCGTGCGCGTCAGGCCAGGCGCGCAGGCCGGCGTCGGATTGGCCGGGGTGACCGCGATCACCGCGGCCAGATCATTGATCGGGTTGCCGTTGACGTTGTTGAACGGGCTCAGGCGCGCCGTGCCCGGGATGAAAGGAAAGAATGACAGCGGCAACGCCGAGGAGCGGATGCCCGCCGCGTAGCTGGCCGCCGCCTCGCCGAAGCGGTCCGTGCGCAAATAGAACGCATCGACTTCGATCTTGTCCGTCGGCCGCAGCACGAAGCGCAGGTTGTAGGACTTCTTGTCCCAGCCGCCGAGATTGCCATCGGTTGGCCCGCCGGCGTTGGCGAGCGGATGGTTGTTTTCCCAGGTGCCATCGAAAGTCGAATCGGAGTAGCCGAGCCTCACCGAGAAGCGGTCCTCAGACAGTGGCAGCGTGACCGACGCGCGAAGGTCGCGCCGCTCGTCGTTGCCGAGGGTTACGCTGACCCTGCCCTCATAGTCGTTGCCGGGTGCGCGGCTGATGATATTGATCGCGCCGGCGAACGCGTTGCGGCCGTAGGCGGCCGACTGCGGACCCTTGATGATCTCGATCCGGTCGACATCGATCAGTGTCGTGTCGACCATGTAGTTGCGCTGCAGGTAGACGCCGTCGAATATTGTGGCGACGTTCTGCGTTGGCGAAGTGAGCCGCAGCTGCGTCATACCGCGAATGACCGGCTGGGTCAGCGGCCCCGAGAACGCTTCGAACGAGAAGCCGGGGGTTGCCGCGGCAATGTCCGTGACATCGTCCAGACCCTGGCGTTCGATGTCCTGAGCCGAAATCGCTGTGACGGCGACCGGAATGTCCTGCAGTCGCTCGGCAACGCGGCGTGCAGTCACGACAATTTCACCGATCGAGGCGTCGCTGGCTGCAGCGGCACGGTCCTGTGCCTGCAGCGTGCTGCCCGAAGCCGCGATCGCCATCGCGACGGCGGACGCAACCCAATGATTCGACATGCTTAATCTCCCTGATATTGATGCGAATGACAGTCACGGCCCGCGCCGTATGTTGTTTTTTTACTTTTCTACAGGTACACGCCCACTAGGTCAATCGAGTCACGGTTGTTTTTGTGACACGTCCAACTGGTAGATCACAATCAGGTTCCCGTCAAAATCCACGAATGCAGCTTCGATAAATGGCAGGTTCTCCGGGGTCGTCGACGTCTGTGGTGCGATGATTTTCACGCCCATTGGCCGCAGCCGCTCGAGGATCGCCTCCAGCTGTCCGACTCGAATGACCGGTGTCGACAGATGCATGGTCGGTCGGCGCGGCAGCCGTACGCCGCGCACTTCGGTCAGTGCCAGAGATCTCGGTTGCAGCCGAGTACTCAGTGTTGCGAAGCGCAGCTTCGCGCGCGCGGGAAAGTTGAACACCGGATACGAATACGACGTCGACGACGACTCGCTGATGCCGAAAACGCTGAAGCCCAGCACGTCGCGGTAGATCGTCAGAGCCCGATCGAGATCCGCGACGACCAGGTTCACGCGTTTCAGCTCGAGGCTGGGGTCCTGGGTTTCTGCGGCAGCTGAGGCCCAGCTGGCGCACAGCGCGACTGACATCACCAGAGTTCTGAGTGTACGCATCATCGAAGCTCCTTCGGCACGTGGGACCAGTATTGATCAGGCAGCACCGGGCGATATGGCGCATCCCAGGTGAAAGGCTGCTCCGCGCGGCTGAAGCGGGTCGAGTACACGCCGCCCTTGCCGCGACAAAGGTGGATCGTCCCGCCCAGCGTTCCGAACGGCCCATGCGCCACGTCGGCCGGGCGCCAGAAGTACGCGTCCTCGTACATGACCCCATTGGGCATGCGGATATCGCCTGCGAGTGCGAATTCTTCTTCGCAGACGGGATGACGCTCGACTGTTTCGCAACGCCAGTAAGGCATAAGACCCGCGATCCAGGTCTTGTCCTGCGTCAGCGGATCATCGAACAGCAGCTTGTGCACGGTGCCACCGTGCTCGAAGCCCTCGCTGCGCATATGCGATCGAGGGCCCTTCTGTCCGTCGAGCGCGCGCGTGTCGATTCGCCGCACGAGTCGGGCAGGGTCATGCTCGGACGAAGCGCGCGCATCGGTCGCGGTGACTCGGGGTGCGGCGGAGAAGAAGGTCAGGACTTCAGCGCCTCCCGTGCTGTGCAGCGATGTTCGCAGAAAACCGCGTGGCAGGTGCGCGTAGCAGTGCCTTGAGTAGACGACGCCGCCAATTTCTATCTCACCGCTCAGGACAATCAGTTCTTCGTCGACACTCAGTATCTCGGCGTTTCTGTGATAGCGCTCCGGATAGCTCAGAATCAGGCTGCAGGCGCCGTCCTGATCGTCAGTGCTGAGCACTCGTGCCGCAACGCCGGCGCGACTCGCTCCGAGATACTGGTGATCCCAGGGTAGCCACTGCGAGGGAATGAATTCGGTGTGAGGGCGCATCGAGAATGCTTGCCGGCGCGCGGACCTTCTCGGTCAGGTTGCGGCTGCGCCGGCTGCTACACGCGCATCGAACGCCGCTTTGCCGCTCAGCAGGGTTTCGTAAATCCGACGCGCATCACCACCGATCTGTTCGACGAGTTTCTCGTGGGCGGGCCAGCTCGCCACGCGCCAGCGCTCGCGCTCCTCGTCAGACAGGACATAAAGGCGGACTCCCTGACCGGGCAGTGATTCCATCGTGCGTCGCACCGATGCCCGTGCGGTGGCGCGCGCCTGGGCAGCGCCCCCAAAGCCGATCGCGATCACCGCGCGTTCTTCTGCGCCGAGATCCCGCATCCACTCGCTGCTGGCAGCCAGTACGCCCATGTCGTAGCTGTGGCGGGTCAGGATGTAGTGAGGCGCTTCGGTCGAGATGCCGGACAGCGAATACATCGTCGCGCTCGTGACGCCGCCTTCAATCAGGCCGGTCTGCAGGCTGGGCACGACATCCGTGAACGGCATCGTGATCGTGTCGGCGCCCAGTTCACGGATGAAGGCCTGCGATGCAATGGAGGTCGAGGAGCGCAGCCGCCGGCCGCGCGCGGCCTCCGGCACCCTGAACGGCTGCTTGTCGTACAGGTTCACCCAGCCGACGTCGGTCCAGTGCAGCAGATCGAGACCCTTGGCCGCGAACAGGTCGCGAAAAGGCTCGAGCATGTACTTGTCCATGACGTAATCGACTTCGTCTTCGGTGTCGAACAGGAAGGGCACCGACAGTAGTGCGATTTCCGGCACTAGCGACGCGACGCCGGCGAACGAGCCACCGACGATCTGCAGACGGCCGCGGCGCACGCCGGCAAACGCCTGTTCCTCCGGGCCCGTCTCGCCGCGAATCAGCAGCCGGATATCGAAGTTCGGCAGGGCCTTTTCGATGCGAGCTTCGAACTCGAGCCAGAAGGCTTCGTCGACCGACTTCGGCATCGAGAACGCACTGGCGTAGGCAACCTCAGAGCGCGGTCCCACCGCATCGCGCGCGCAGCCGCCGACGAGCGTCGCCACCGCGCCTGCTGCAGCACCTCGCAACCATGTGCGTCGGTCCATGCTCATTCCATTGATTGACGTTCGTTGCCGCGCATGACTATAACCTTTCACGGAGGAATGCATGACGACTCGACTCGACCGCTACTGTGCCCTGGCCCTGCAGATTGATTGCGACGGTGTGCATCTCGATACCGACCGCAGCAGCTCGGGACCGCGGATGCTGGCCTCGGTCGAGCGGGTGGAGCAGGCGATCGGTGGCGCCAAGCGCTGGATCGGACCGGATCTGAAGCTGGTGGTGCTGCCCGAGTATCTGCTGTCCGGTCCGCCCTGGGGCGAGACGATCGCGGAGTGGGTCAACAAGGGGGCATTGGCGCCTGACGGACCCGAATATGAGGCGCTGGCCGGAGTCGCTCAAAAGCACAAGGTCTATCTCGCCGGCAATGGCTATGAGACCGACCGGCACTTTCCCGGTTTGTATTTTCAGGCCTGCTGGGTCTTCGATGACGCCGGTAATCGAATCCTGACATACAGACGACTGATCTCGGTGTTCGCGCCGACGCCGCACGATGTCTGGGACAAGTACCTCGATGTGTACGGGCTTGAGGGCGTCTTTCCGGTCGCTGACACACCGCTCGGTCGGCTCGCGGCGATCGCGTCGGAAGAGATTCTTTATCCGGAAGTGGCGCGCTGCCATGCCATCCGCGGCGCTGAAGTGTTCTTGCACTCCACCAGTGAGACCGCATCGCCAAACCTCACGATCAAGCAGATTGCGCGACGAGCGCGGGCGCTCGAGAACCTGGCCTACGTCGTCTCGGCCAACAATGCCGAACTGCGTGGCATCGACGTACCGATAGACTCGAGCAATGGTTATTCGGACATCATCGACTACCACGGCGCACAGCTGGTCGTGGCCGGTTCCGGCCAGACTTCGGTCGCCCACTACTACCTCGACATGGCTGGCCTGCGCGCGCATCGGCGCCGGCCCGGCATGAGCAATATGCTGTCGCGACAGGCACTCGAGCTGTTTGCGAGCTCTTATGCCAACGCCGATCTGCGTCGCGCCAACGGTCTGCTGCAGGGCGGCAAGCTGGTGATTCCTGATCGCAGCTATTTCCAGAAGCGGCAGATCGATGCAATCGAACGCATGACCGAACGCGGCGTGCTGCCGCCTGCCGCGACTCAGGCCTGACTCAATGCGTGCTGCACGTCACGCCGCGTACGGCGATCCGGCTCGCGTACTCGATGTCGTCGAGCTGCCAGCCGAGCAACCCGCCGAGGGCGAGGTCATCGTGCGCATGGAATGCGCGGCGATGCACATTGCGGACCTGCGCACGATCACCGGTGCGGCGGGTTTCCAGTTTCCACTGCCGCGCACGCCCGGATTCGAAGGCGTCGGCCGAATTGCGCGAGTCGGTGCCGGAGTTCGAGCATGGCGCGAAGGCGATCGCGTGTTTCCGGCGCTGGGCAGTGGCACATTTCGCGACGAAGTCCGCTGCAGCGCCGCCGCCTGCATGCCGGCGCCGGAAGCGGGTGATGCCGCGCAGCTGGCGCTGCTGACGGTCAATGGTCCGACTGCGGCTGTGCTGCTCGAGGATTTCGCGCCGCTGCCACCGCAGCACTGGCTGATCCAGAACGCCGCGAATTCCAGCTGTGGCCGCTATCTGATCCGGCTGGCAGCACTGCGCAGCGTGCGCACGGTCAACATCGTGCGGCGCGAGGAAATGATCGACGAGCTGCGCGAGCTCGGCGCCGATATTGTACTGGTGGATGGCCCGGATCTGGCGGCACGGGTCGCGGCTGCGACCGGCGATGCTGCGATCGAACTCGGGATCGATGCGGTCGGTGGGCCCGCAACGCAGCGCATTGCCGAGTGCCTGGCAGCGGGCAGCACGGTCGTCAGCTACGGCTCGATGAGCAATGAGCCTTGCCAGCTGGATTTCTATCTGATGTTCCGCCAGGACATCCGGTTGCTGGGGCTGGCCTTTGTGCGGCAGTTCCAGGCGCGCCGGACGCCGCAACAGGTGCTCGAGCTGTACGCGCGGCTCGCGGATCTGATGGCGCGCGGCGTGCTGGTCGCAAAGATTGCCGAGACCTATCCGCTGGAGCGGATTCGTGCGGCCTGCGCGCGCGCGGCGCAGACCGGCAACGACCGCGACGGCAAGGTGATCATCAGCCTCCGTTGACCGGGTCAGTCATTGACGAGCACGAGCTTGCCGAAGTGCGTGCGTGAATCCACCAGCGCATGCGCCTCGGCCACCGCGCGCATCGGCAGGGTTCGATCCACGACCGCCTTGAACTCGCCGCTCGCGAACCTGGGCAGTGCTTCGCGAATGAACGACGGCATGGTTTCAGGCAGGAAGCGCACGCTGGTCGAAATGCTCATCGAATGCAGCTGCAGGTTGCGGGCGCCGATGTTCAGGCTGAAGCAGACCTGCCGGCCGCCGGTGCTGCCGTACATGACGATCCGTCCCTCCGGGGCCATCGAATCGAACATTGCGGTTGCGGTTTCCTCGCCGATGGTCATCAGGCCGACGTCCGCACCATGCCCGTTGGTGTCAGCATGGATCCTCGCGGCGACGTCAGCCGTCTTGTAATTGTAGCCGGCATCGGCACCCACCTCGACGCCGCGCCGGGCCTTGTCATCGCGACTCGCGGTACCGGCGACCCAGCAGCCACGCGAGTTTGCGATCTGCAGTGCAGCGCTGCCGACGCTACTCGCAATGGCTTCGATCAGCACGCGTTCGCCAGCTTGCGCGTTGGCAACCGTCGCGAGCGCATGCCAGGCTGTCAGCCAGCCGACCGGGATCGCAGCGCCTTCGACGAAGCTCAGCGAGTCGGGCAGCGGCATCAGGTGCTCGACATCGAACAGCGTAGCTTCGGCGTGTGAGCCGCGCGCACGGCCGAAGACCCGCTGACCGATTTCGAACTGCGTGACCTCGTTGCCGACTTCCTCGACGACACCAGCCGATTCCATGCCCATCACAAAGGGCAGCGGCTGACCGACATAGGTGCCGGCACGCATCCGCGTTTCGGCAAAGTTGATACCGGATGCATGGACCCGCACGCGTACCTGACGAGGGCCCGGCCACAGTGGCGGCAGCTCGCGCCACTGCATGACTTCGGCACCGCCGAACTTCTCAACGATGAAGCCGTGCGCGCGTTGCCTCATCGCCTGCGGTCAGCCGCGGCGTTGCGCCATGAAGGCCTGCCAGGCAGTGGTGTAGTCGCTGATGAACGGCTTGCCGATCGCATCGTTGTGCATCGTCTGCCACCACTCCGTGAGCCGCGGGCGCCCTTCGAACGGTGCGGTCATACCGAAGCCCGGCAGCATCGCGTGCAGCATCAGGAAGCAAGGCAGCATCGCGCAGTCCGCGTAGCCCATGGACTGTCCGAGCGCATACCCCTTGCCGCTCATGTAGTGCTCGATATCGCCCATCGACTTGCGCAGTCCCTGCAGCCCGGTGTCGACATCCGCCTGGTTTCGCTGCGCCGGATTCATGTTGCGGAACAAGGCGCCGGTGTGTGACATCAAGTACAGATCGGTGATCCGCGCGAGCAGGCGGGCGTGGCCGCGCTCGATCGGATCCTGCGGCAGCAACGGCTTGGCTGGTTGAGCCTCGTCGAGATACTCGATGATGACCATTGACTCGGCCAGGAACTTCCCATCGGCTTCGAGTGCGGGCATCTTGCCCATCGGATTGATTCGCAGGTATTCCGGCGACTTGACACCGCCGCCGGGCGGCGCCTCTGCCGGCAGGTCGAGGCCCTTGACCCGCGCGGCCAGCACAACGCGAGCCACGTAGGGCGAGACCAGCGATCCATAAAGCTTCATTCGATTTATTCTCCAGTGATCAACAACTGCGACGCAGCGCACTTGGCGGCGACTATGCGCGTGGGCATCATCCTGCGCCAACCGCAGTGGCTGCTGTTCCAAGAGGTGGATGAATCATGACCGGACCGCGCCTGCGTCGAGCCTACTTCGAAACACAGTTCGGGCAGCTGCATGTGCATTCGGCCATTCCAGCAGGCGGCGGCTTCGACGAACGAACCACGTTGATCTGCGTGCACCCGCGCGGCGTGAGCGGGCGTTTCTTTGCCGCGTTGCTGCCCGGTCTCGGACAGGATCGCTCCGTATACGCGCCGGACCTGCCGGGGTGCGCGGAGTCGGACGGGCCTGCCGAAGCGACGCCTGCCGATCTGGGTCAGGCGCTGCTCGAGTTTATTGCCGAAATGCGCTTTCGCCAGCTTGATCTGCTCGCTTTCGGCACTGGCATTGATGTGGCGCGCGAGATTGCGCGCGCCAGGCCAACGCTGGTCCGCCGTTGCCTCGAACTGCCGACCCGCGGCAACGCGGCGTCCGGCACCGAGGCTCCGCTGCGAATCGATCAGCTGGCTGATATCAGGGCGCGGCTTGACGGCGCCGCCTGAGCAGGGCAGCGGCGAATACCAGTGCGACCAGCGGCAGGCTGACGAGGTTCACCCACTCCCAGCCGATAGTCGCGATTGCGCTGCCGGCGAGCAGCGACGCAATCGCCTGCGCGCCAAAGATCGTGAAGTCGTTGAGGCCCTGCGCCGCGAACCTCTCCGCGTTGCGATAGGTCGTCGTCAGCAGCGTCGTCGCAGCCACGAACATCAGGTTCCAGCCGAGACCGAGCAGCACCAGCCCCCAGAAATAGTGTGCGAAGGCATGCTCGAGCAGTGCACTGATCGCGATGCACAGCGCCATGGCGGCGCTGCCCCATAGGAGCATCGCGCGCAGTCCGAGACGGGTCACGATCCACGGCGTGGCGAGTGACGGCAGGTACATGCCGAGCAGATGCGCAGTAATCACGGCGGTGGTCTGGCCGCTCGTATAACCGTCGTGCACGTGCATGCTGATCGGCGTTGCGGTCATGATGAAGCTCATCACGGCGTAGGAGACCACGCCCGCAAACACCGCCAGTCGGTAGTCGGGCTGGGCGGCGATCTGGCGCAGCGGGCGCGCGGGTCCGTCTGCAGCCGTTGGCATCTCTGGCGCCGGCGTCAATTGCAGCAGCACGCCGGCGGCCGCGAGCGCGATCACCGCAAGCGCGACGAATGATCCCGTGAACTCGGGCCAGCCCATCGCATCCTTGAACAGCGCGCCGATGCCGGGACCCAGCAGCGCGGCGGCCAGTGTGCCGAGCATGACGCGCGCCACGGCCGTGCCCGCCTGGTCGGCGGGCAGGTACTCGGTCGCTGCAAACCGGTACTGCTGCACGAAGGCCATGTTGCATCCCAGTAGCACTGCGGCGACGCACAGCAGCACGAAGTTCTGACTGGCGAGGCTTTGCGCGCAGATCAACGCCGCAACCGCTGCGATCAGGGCGCTACCGACAAAAGCCGGTTTGCGCCCGATCCGGCGCATCAACAGCGACGCCGGGATCGCGGTCAGCGCCACGCCCAGCACCGACAGCGACAGCGGCAGTGTGGCCAGCGCCGGATTGGGCGCCAATCGCGCCCCGGCAATGCCCCCGAACGCGACCAGCATGATCGTGCCGCAACCGGCCAGGGCCTGCGCCAGCGTCAGGATCCAGACGTTTTTCACAACAAGCTGCGATGCGGGTACTTCACATTATTCGCGCTATCGGGTACCCATAGCGCCCATGGTATCCGATCCAAATCAGGGCTCCGCCGCGGACGACGATTCCGACTCCACCGTTGAGCTGCCGGTACTCGACGTCGAGTCCTATGAAGCCAGTCGCGACGACGACGATGTCGATTCGACCTGGAATCGCCCGGGGGAAGGGTATGACAAAGGCACGGACGCCAGTGCCGCCGATTTCGAAGCAGAGATCCTGGCGCTCAGTGGTGACGTCCAGAAACTGCGTGGCCAGCTGGAGCGGCGCGACGCCGAGCTCGCTGAGCGCGATGGCGCCCTGGTCGAACGCGATGCCGCACTCACTGAGGCTCGCGCCAGACTCGACCAGCTCTCGGTCGAGCGGAGCACAGCGAGTGCTGCCGCCGACGCACGCATGCGGGAAGTCGCCGCGCAACTCGACCAGCTTACTGACGTCAATCAGCGGCTCCAGCACGATACAGAACTGTTGCGACAGCGCGCGGCCACGCATGTCGAGCGCCTGCGCCACGCGGAAGGTCGGCAGGGTGTTTGGGAAGCGCTGCTGCGCGACGGCGATGCAGCGATTCAGGTTGCACAGTCCGAACAGTCCGAGGCAAGCCGTGCGCTGGCCGAAGCACAGGTGGCGATGGCATCGCTGCAGGCGCAGCTGTCTGACCAGACGTCGCGATTCGCTGCTGCGGATGCGGACCGCAACGAACAGGCGGGTCGGCTGGCAGGCGACGCGCAGCAGCTTCTGACCTTGCGCGCTGACATCGCTCAGCGCAGCGAGGAACTGCAGCAGCTCCAGGCAGTGGAGTCAGGCCTGCGATTACAGCTGCACGCTGCCGAACAGCGGGTGGGCGATCTCGAAACGCGTCAGCAGGAAACCGCAGCGAACCATGCGCAGCTGAAACTCGACGTACAGAAGCAGACCGCGCTGCACGAGGCGGCCGCCGCCAACGTGACCAAACTGGAAGGCGAGCTGATCGAAGCGCGCGAGCAGACAGCCATGCTGACCGTCGAGCGCAATGCGACGCGTGAGCGGGTCGAAGAAGCGAACGCGCGGCTTGCGACCCTCGATCAGCGAATGCTCAAGGCCGCGACGCTGGCGGCTGAGCGCACGACAGCCCTTGAGCTGCGAATTCGCGATGCCGAGTCGCGCGCCTACAAGCTCGAGCTCGAGCTGTCGGTCAAGGCGGCGCGGTTGTCGGCGCTCGATACGATCGCGCGCACCGATCGGGGAGAGCCTGAGCCGAGTGTCAGCAGCCCGGCGCGTTACCTCGTGCTGCTCGATTCTCCGGGCGAGAGCGTGTTCCTGCTGAAGCCGCGCACGACCGTCGGGCGCGCCGAAGACAATGACATCCGTCTCGATCGCGCCAGCGTCAGCCGCCACCATGCGGTGCTGCATTGCGGCCCCAAGCACAGCGTCATCGAGGATCTCGGCAGCACCAATGGCGTGGTGGTCAAGGGGCGCCGCACGCGGCGCGCCATGCTGCGCGACGGTGACGTGCTTTATGTCGGCAAATGCCGACTCCGCTACAGCGAGAAACCCCGGCACGCCTGATGACCATCGCATGCGGTCGCGCTGGAGTTTGGGCGGCGGATGCGTTATCAAGAAGGAATGCTAGATCGAAGGCGAGGGAAAGCTGACACAGGCTCCGGGGACATCGAGGTGACTGCGCAAATGCCGGCCCTCGATCTGGCGCGCTATGCGCGTGTCCGCGATGGCAGCGAATCAGGCTCGGTGCCGGTGCTGCGCCCGGCCGACTCAGCCGGCGCACCCAGATCGAGCGACCGATCAGTCGAGAGCACTTACCTGCTCAGCGTCGCGCAACAGCGGATCCTTGAACTCGAAGGTGAAGTAGAGGAGCGTGATCTGCGCCTGATCAGCGCCAAAGCGGATCTCGCAGCGCTGCGTGCCTCTGTCGAAGCGGTGGAGGACGCAGCTGATCTTGAGACCCGATTGCGAATCGCCGAGCAGCAGCTCCGTCAACGGCTTGATCACGTGACGGAACTCGAGGCAGATCTGGTCGCCGCCGAAGAACATCTGCATCGCGTTGAAGCGGAACTGCGTGTCGCGCGAGCTGCGAGCCGCAGTGCGGCAGCAGAGGGGCCGGCCGCGCTGCTGCCGGACGTGGAAGCCGAAGCAGATCTCGCCGCCGATGCACCGCTTGGAGCGGCAGCGCCCGCAAGGCTGCTGGTGCGCATCGATGGCGATTCGGAAGTCATCTACCTGCTGGGGCGGCGCACCACCATTGGCCGCGACCCTGGCAATGACGTGCAGGTCGATGCGGAGTTCATCAGCCGGACGCATGCGAGCGTGCTGGCCGGCCCGCAGCAGACCTTCGTCGAGGATCTGGGCAGCACCAACGGCACCTTGCTGAACGGTCGCCGTGTTTCGCGGGCCCAGCTCAACGATGGCGACATCCTCGAGATCGGCAAGTCGCAGTTCCGCTTCGCGCATCGATAGAGTCAGCCTCGCCGCAGCCTGCTAGGAACGCCGCGGCCCAGCCGCTATGCTGTTCGGATCATGTCAGTCGACCAGCCCGCGCCCAAGCCGCCCGTCCCTGCGCCCGAACCGGCGTTCTTCGACAACGCGGCCATCGACAACCTTATCGCCGTCACGCTTGAGCTCGGCGCCGAGCTCTGGGTGGTTCGGGATCGGCTGCACGTCATGGAGAAGCTGCTGGCCGAGCGTGGGGTCGTGACGGCCGAGATGATCGAGCAGTACCAGCCGTCTGAAGATGAGCTGGCAATGACCCGCCAGGAACGCGACGCGTTCGTGCGGCGCGTCTACGGCGTGTTTGCGCGCACGACCGTCAAGGCAACTCCTTAAACTCGCGCAGACGTCGACTGCATGCGCGACTACATCGAACGGATCCTCCGCGCGCGCGTCTACGACGTGGCGATCGAGTCGCCGCTGGAGTTGGCGCCGCGGCTGTCGCGACGCCTCGGCAACCGCGTGCTGCTGAAACGTGAGGATCTGCAGCCGATTTTCTCCTTCAAGCTGCGCGGCGCCTATAACAAGATCGCGCAGCTTTCGGCGACGGTCGCGGCGCGCGGGGTAATCTGCGCTTCGGCCGGCAACCATGCGCAGGGCGTTGCGTTGGCCGCGCAGCGACGCGGCATCCCGGCGGTCATCGTGATGCCGGAGACGACTCCCGCCATCAAGGTGCAAGCCGTGGCGGACCTCGGTGGCGAGGTCGTGCTGCATGGGGACGACTACGACGCGGCCTACGAACACTCGCTGGAGATTGCGCGCGAGCGCAATCTGGCGTTCGTGCACCCGTTCGATGATCCGGATGTGATCGCGGGCCAGGGGACGATTGGCGTGGAGATCCTGCGCCAGAGTGGTGGCGATCTCGATGCGATTTTTGTCCCCATCGGCGGCGGCGGCCTGATTGCGGGAATCGCCGTCTACGTCAAATTTCTGTTCCCGCGGATCCGGATCGTCGGCGTTCAGCCTGCCGACTCGAATGCAATGGCCCAGTCGATCGCGGCAGGCAAGCGCGTGACGCTGGAGCGCGTCGGGATCTTTGCGGACGGCGTTGCTGTCCGGCGCGTGGGTGAGGAGACCTTTCGCATTGCGCGCGAGCATGTCGATGAGATCGTGCTGGTCGACACTGACGAGATCTGCGCCGCGATCCAGGACATCTTCGAAGACACCCGTGCGATCGTCGAGCCTGCGGGCGCGCTGGCCGTGGCCGGCATCAAGAAATATGTGACGCGCGAAGGCTGGCGCGACAGGCGACTGGTCGCGATCAACTGCGGCGCCAACATGAACTTCGATCGGCTGCGGCACGTTGCCGAGCGGGCCGAGATCGGTGCGCAGCGCGAGGCTTTGCTTGCGGTCGAGATTCCCGAGCAACCCGGCGCGTTCCTGACATTCTGCGAAGCCCTGGGTCGCCGCAGCATCACGGAGTTCAACTACCGTTTTGAGGCGGCGCAGAAGGCGCAGATTTTCGTTGGCTTTACGCTCTCGCGGGGCCGCGCTGAACGCGCCGAAGTCGTGCAGCAGCTGCGCGCGAGCGGCTACGGGGTCATCGATCTGACCGATGACGAGATCGCCAAGCTGCACGTGCGCTACATGGTGGGCGGCCATGCGCGGGGTATGGCCGACGAGCGATTGTTCCGGTTCGAGTTTCCGGAGCGGCCGGGCGCCTTGCTGAAGTTTCTGCGCGCCATCGGCGGGCGCTGGAATATCAGCCTGTTTCATTATCGGAACCATGGCTCGGATCATGGCCGGATACTCGCCGGCATCCAGGTGCCACCTGACCAGGGCGCGGACTTCGAATCGCATCTCGAGGCGCTGCACTATCCGCGCGTCGAAGAGACGGCGAACGCCGCCTACCGCGCGTTCCTCGGGGCCTGATGCCGCTCAGCGTCGCGACCCCACAGCAGGAATTCCTGGATATTCGCGGCCTGCGCCATCGTCTGCTGCGCTGGGGTCCAGCGTCCGCCGACCCGATCGTGCTGCTGCACGGTTTCCTAGACTGCGCCGAGACGTTCCAGTTCCTGGTCGATGAGTTGCCGCGTGAGTGGAGTTTCGTTGCGCTCGACTGGCGCGGTTTCGGTGACAGCGCTCATGCGCAACAAGGCTACTGGTTTCCGGACTACCTGGCCGACCTCGATGTCCTGCTGGAGCGATTGGGCGACGGGCGCCCCTTGCGTGTGATTGGACACAGCATGGGCGGCAATGTCGCGTTGATTCACGGCGGCGTACGGCCGGGGGCGTTCCGCTGGATCGCTTCGCTCGAGGGCTTCGGCTTGCCGCGCACCCGGCCCGAGGATGCGCCGCTGCGCTATGCGGAATGGCTGGAGTCGCTGCGCCGCGGGCCGCGCCGCAGTCGCTACCGATCCGTTGAACAGCTTGCCGGGATTCTGCGCACGCGCAATTCCCGGCTGAGCGCTGAACGAGCCCAGTTCATTGCGCGGGCCTGGACCCGTCCTGACGACAGCGAGTTCGCCTTGCGGGCGGATCCGGCGCACCGCCACGCAAATCCTGTGCTGTACCGGCGCGATGAGAACGAAGCCTGTTGGCAACGGATCGATGTGCCTGTGCTGATGTTGCTCGCCGGCGAGTCCGAGTATCTGCCGCGACTGGCAGCGGAGGGCACGCCCGAGTACTTCGCCCGGCATCTGCGGCAGCTGACGCTGCGCACGCTGCCCGGCGTCGGTCACATGATGCATCACGAGGATCCCGCGCTGGTCGGCGCCGCGATCCGTGCCTTTGCCGAAGGCGTGACTTGAGCGCGCGCTCCAGTTCGCCGCTATCCTTGACGAACACCTGCCAGCGATGGAGTAGAACTGATGCGTACGAGACTCTCAGCGACTTTGGTTGCAACCAGCCTGGTTCTGGCTGCGGCGGCGACATCAGCGGTTGCCGCGGCCGATGAATCGCGACCCTTTGATCCCGCCAAATACTCGCAAACGGTCACCGAATGCGATCTGCTGGCCTCACATCCCGACGACCCTTACAAGGTCGCGCCGGGCAAGGAGCGCGCCGCTATCGATCTGCCGCGCGCGATCGAAGTCTGTCGGGCCGCGGTCGCTGCGGATTCGAAGAACCCGCGACTCAACTACCAATACGCACGCGTACTCGGCTACAGCAGTCGCGGCGCGGAGGGTCTCGCGAATCGCCAGGCGGCAGTCGATGCCGACTATCCGCAATCACTGTTCGTGATCGGGTTCATCACGCTGTTCGGCATGAACCAGCAACCGCAGGACACCTGCAGGGCCGGCGAACTGCTGCGTCGCTCGGCTTTCCAGCAACGCCTCGCGGGGCAGCTCGGGTTTCCCCGTTATGTATTGATGGGCAAGTTCGATGGCTGTGACACGGTCCGGAAGGACACCGCTGAGATGCAAGCCTTCGTCAAGGCGGCGCGGGAACAGATCAAGGGTGACTACTACCAGGGCCTGCTCGCGGACATGCTCGACGAGGATCTGGCGGCCCGGGCCGCCGCGACGCGCTGAAGCTGCCCACACCGTGAGTCGCCTGTCCCGTCGCTATATCCACATGGCGGGCGACCTGGCGGACGGGCAGCTGCATCTGCGCCTCGCCGAGCCTGAGGTTCGGCGGCGGCGCGCGTTGCTCTGCTTTCATTTGAGTCCGGTGTCCGGCGCCATTTACGATGCGCTGCTGCCTGAGATGGGCCGAGACCGGCTCGTCGTGGCGCCAGATACGCCAGGCTACGGTGCGAGCGACGCGCCGGCAGCGCCGCCCGGGATCGCCGACTACGCGCGTACCTTCGGCGCGATGCTCGATGCGCTGGATCTCACCGAAGTCGATTGCATCGGTTATCACACGGGCTCGAAGATCGCACTCGAACTGGCGTTGCAGCGCCCGCAAACGGTGCGCCATCTGGTGCTGATCTCTGCGCCCGTTTACACCGACGATGAACTGGCGGCCCAGCGCACCGCCTACGAACCCATCGACCCGCGTGCTGACGGGCAGCATCTGCTCGAATACTGGCGTGAGCTGTGGCGCTATCGTGGCCCGGGTCAGACGGCAGAAATGATCATGCGCTGCTTTCCGGATCATCTGCGCGGCGGCAACCGGCGTCACTGGGGACATCGCGCCGCGTTCGGCTACGACCACCGGCAGCGGCTGCCTCTGGCGACGCAGCCCGTGCTCGTGATCAACCCCGCCGATGATCTGACGGCGTTCACTGCACGCGCTGCACCGCTGATTCGCCATGGCGAGCTGCTGGATCGACCGCAATGGGGTCATGGCTTTCTGGACCTGCACACCGCAGACTTTGCCGCCCTGCTGCGGCGCTTCCTTGATGATCAGCAGCGCGATGCCTGAAGCGATCCAATCGTCCCGTGCCGCCTATCTTGCCGTCCTTGGCGTGGCCGCAATCGGGCTCGTGCTCTCGGGCATTCAACCGCATGATCGGCTGACATGGTGGCTGGAGGTTGCGCCGGTGCTGATCGCCGTGCCGGTTCTCGCCTGGACGCGGACGCGCTTTACGCTGACGCCACTGGCCTATCTGCTGATTGCGATCCACGCGGCCATCCTGATGCTCGGTGCCCGCTACACCTATGCATTGGTGCCACTCGGCGATTGGCTCCGCGATCTGTTCGATCTGGCCCGTAATCCCTACGACCGCATCGGACATTTTGCGCAGGGCTTCGTGCCGGCGATCATCGCGCGGGAGGTTCTGCTGCGCCGCTCGCCGCTGCGGCCGGGTCGCTGGCTGTTCTTCATCGTCAGCGCGATCTGCCTTGCACTCAGCGCCTGCTATGAGTTCATCGAATGGTGGACCGCCTTGATTGGCGGCGGCAGCGCGGAGCAGTTCCTCGGCACCCAGGGCGATATCTGGGATACGCAGTGGGATATGTTCCTCGCGCTGTGCGGCTCGATTCTTGCGCAGCTGTGCCTCGGCCGCTGGCACGATCGACAGATGTCGGCGCAGTGAAGCGCAAGTCCGGCAACAACGCCTACCGCTGGGCGAAGCGCATCGTGGTCTCGATCGTCGGCTCCACGGTGCTCGCGGTCGGTATTGCGCTGCTGGTGCTGCCGGGTCCGGCGCTGCTCGTGATCCCGATCGGACTTGGCATCCTGAGTCTGGAGTTCGCCTGGGCGCGCTTATGGCTCAGGAAGGTCAAGGCGAAGAGCGAACAGGTCGCGAGAAGCATCATGGATGCCGCGCGGCGGCGATCCTGAGACAATGCCTGGGCATGTCTGAACAAACTGATCCACGCAACCCGGCACTTTCGCCCCTCGCTGAATTCTATGGTTACGCCGGGATCGCGCCGTTCCTGCTGGCCGCGCTCGGCACCGCGCTGCTGCCCGAACACGCCGGCCGCAGCCTGGCGCAGCAGATCGCCGTGGGTTATGGCGCAGTGATCCTGACCTTTGTCGGCGCCGTGCATTGGGGCCTTGCGGTCGGTGGAAGGCTACCGGCTTCGTTGCCGGTGTACACCGGTGCCATTTTCCCGGCCGTCGTCGGCACGGTTGCGATCCTGCTCGGAGGGCAGCGCGCGCTGGCGTTGCTGGCCGTGGGCTTCGGGCTGTTCTGGCTGTACGAGCACCGCCGGCTCGGCCTGGAGCTGCCGGCGGACTACCTGCGGCTGCGCCGCAACCTGACCGTCGCCGTCTGCGCGCTGCTGGCGTTGACGATGATCGTGTCCGAGAGCGTGGGTCTGCGATGACCCGTACGCCAGTTTCGCGTCGAGCCATGGGGCTGGCGCTTGCGGCGCTTGGCACCCATCTCGGTAACACGACCGAGCGGCTGCCCGACGGCAGCAGCGGCTGGACGAGGTTGCGGCGGGTTGTAATCAGTGACGACCCGGCCGGTCGTGCAGTGGTACTTGCAGATGGCGAGCCTTCCAACGCAACGGTTCTGAACGGAACGCGAATAACGCGCCTGTGGGAAGCGGCGGCGGTGCCGGCGAAGCTGCCGCTGAAGGCAGGCGCGGGTGCTGCAGCCGGTAACGCATATCGCGACGGTTTTCGCGGCGCAAGTTTCTACGTCGCCGAGCTACCGGGTGGCGCACGCGCCCCCGTTGTTCCGATGCATCGCAACGAGACGCTCGATTTCATGGCGATTCTTTCGGGGCAGATCGTGTTGCAGACGCCGGAGCAGGACATCACGCTCAAGGGCGGCGACACGCTGGTCCTTGGCGGCAGCGAGCACAGCTGGGTCAATCGCTGGGAAGCTCCGTGCCTGTTGCTGTTTGTCGTGCTGGTTGGCACGCGAACCGGTGCCTGACGTGGAAGATCTCGCCAAGGCGCTGTGGCTGCGCCGACTGATCGTCGCGACGCTGCTCGCCGGCGTTGCGGTCCTCGCTTTCCAGGTGCTGCAACCGTTCATCGTGCCGGTGGTGTGGGCGATCATCCTGGCCTACGTGACCTGGCCGCTGCACGAGCGGATCGTGCGCGCGTTTCGGGGCCGCCGGTCGCTCGCCGCGCTGCTGATGACCCTCGCGCTGACCGGCGCCATCGTGCTGCCGATTGTCTGGCTGGCCGTGTTGCTGCAGACCGAGGCGCTGGCCGCTTATCGCAGCATAACGGCCCTACTTGCACGCCAGCCGGCGCTGCCGGAGTTCGTTCTGAACCTGCCGTTCGTCGGTGAGTGGATCAAGGATCTGCTGGCGCGTCTGGCCGAAAACCCGCGCGCGCTTGATCTCGAGCTGACGCAGTTCTTTGAAAGGTTCATCGGTGAGTTCTCGGCGGTTGTCGGCGGTGTGGGCAAGAACATCGCGAAACTGGTCATCGCGATCCTGAGCCTGTTCTTCATGTACCGCGACGGCGAGAAGGTCGCCGACCAGGTGTCGAAGATGCTGGCGCATTTTCTCGGAGAACGGGTGCAGCACTACATCAGTGCGATCGGCGACACGGTCAAGGCGGTCGTTTACGGCCTGGTGCTTGCGGCGCTTGCGCAGGGCACCCTGGCCGGCATCGGCTACTGGGCAGCTGGCCTCGACGCGCCGGTGTTCCTCGCCGCCCTGACGTTCCTTGTGGCGCTGATTCCGTTTGTCGTACCGTTCATGTGGATCGGCGCGAGCCTGTGGTTGCTGATCTCGGGCAGCACCGTGGCGGCGATCGGCCTGTTCATCTGGGGCGCGACGGCCGTCAGCTGGATCGACAACGTTGTTCGGCCGCTGGTGATCAGCGGCGCGACCAAGGTGCCGTTTCTGCTGGTCATGTTCGGCGTACTGGGCGGCCTCGCGGCGTTCGGTCTGGTCGGACTGTTTGTCGGGCCGGTGCTGCTTGCCGTGCTGATGGCTGTCTGGCGCGAGTGGTTGGCCGAGAATCGCGATGCGCTGCGCGAGGCGGCCGATGCGGAGGACGATAGACGATGACGACCAATATCCTGCGACGAACGACCTTTGTGGTTCCCGACGCCGATGCTGCCGCTCGGTTCTATTCCGACGTGTTCGGCTGGACGCGGTTCTACGACAACCCGGTCAAGGTGCACGAACGCTTCCCGCCGGCCGCGCCGCACTGGGCCGAGTCTCATCTCGTGATGCTGAAGGCCCAGGATCCGAAGATCGGCATGGTCGGCTTTCTGCAGTACCTGAATCCGCCGTTCGATACCGCGGTGCCGGTGGCGCGCACCAAGGTCCGGATGGGCGAGGCCATCCTGGTGGTACAGACCGACGATGTTGACGCGGTCTATCCGCGAGCGGTGGCGGCCGGCGCCAATATCATTGCGGCGCCGACTGACTGGGAGGTGCCGTCACATGACGGCAGCAGCACGATCCGGCTTCGCACGATGTCGATGTTCGATCCGAACGGGATCTACTGCGAGATCAATCAGCACGGTTAGCGCGGCGCGGGCCACCGCTACCAACCCATGCCGTAGTAGGTGAGTACGCGGCGGACGTTGTCCTTGACGATGCCGCTGAATCCGCGCAGGTGCGAGAACCGCACCGCGAGTCGCGGTGCGACGACCTCGGGGATCTGCTCGATCGCGGTACCGGCATCGAGCTCCCGCTTGGTTTCCTGCATCAGCATCTCGAGGTATTCGCGCCGTTCCGTCAGGCGCGACTTCGGTGCCACCGGGATGCCATGACCGCCCACATAGGTCTCGAAGCTCCAGCCTTCCAGTTCGCGCAGCGAGCGGATCCAGTTGTGCAGAGAATAGTCCGGGATGATCGGCAAGGGCATGCCACCGGCCGTGCCAAGATCAACGATGAACGGCACGTCAGTGCCATCCGGCGTCATGACCAGCAGGCAATCGCCGTGATTGAGCCCGAGATAGCGCAGCATCAGGCTCCGATCTCCGAGGCTCAGCGTATGTTCTGCCGCGTCGATGCTGATATCCGGCATCACGAGGTCCGGGTGCGGCATGTCGGTGAAATGCGCCACGCAGTTGCGGTGCGCGATGAACTTGGCACCTTCGTCCTTGAAGATCTGGCCACCGAGCACGTGATCCCAATGCTGATGGCTGTAGACGACATACTTGACCGGCAGATCGGTCCGCTTGCGGATCTCTGCGCGCATCAGTGCTGCGGCCGCAGGTTCAATTGGATCGGTGACGATGACGCCTGCCGAGGTGATCAGAAACACATTGCGCGTGCCGGTGTAGCGGAACGTGTAGTAGCCCGGACCGACTTCGGTGACTTCATGCCCCTGCACCGGCGCGGGCAAGGATTGCGGCGGCGCCTGCTGTGCGGCGGCGGCGCCGGCAGTCAATGCAAGCAGCAGCGCTACCGGTATTCGCGTCCGAGTCATGCGTTGAAGAAGGGTAGCAGGGCCTTGCCCCATCGATCCATCGCGTCCGGCAGCTGATGAAACGGCGCCTGCGGGAAATCGCGGGCGACGCGCTGGGTGTCTTCGATCTGCGGATCCCAGGCCGGAGCCGCCACCAGCATCGGCACACGGCTGCTGCGCAGCCGGGTCTTCAGCGGATAGCTGAAGTGCGCCTGGTAGGCCTTGCGCCACATGCCCTTCGAGCGCATCAGATCGAGCACGCGGCCGTGCACCATGTTCGAGTCGATGAACAGCGGCTTGCGGAGGATTCCTGCGCGCGTGCGCCGGTACCAGGGCCAGAACAGGCCCTGATCGCGCAGCAGGTGCCAGGCCTGCAGCAGATGGCCGCCGTACCAGACCGGGCTGATATCGGGCGTGTAGTGCAGCTTCAGGTCAGCCTGCAGCTTCGCATCGAAGTACAGCACGTCGCACATGACGAGCCGTCGCAGCTGCTTCGGCGCCATATGGGCGAGCTCGAGTCCGACCAGCCCGCCACCCCAGGTGCCGATGAAGTCGAATTCCTGGACGTCCATCGCCTTCAGCACTGCCCGCAATGCCTTGGCATACGTTGCAACGGTGACCTTGCCTGCAGGCAGCAGGTTGTCTGATTCGCCATGGCCCGGCAGATCGACGGCGATGACTGGCCGCAGACCGATGAAGCCGCGCGCGATCGGCGCAACGATGTCAGAAGAACTCGCCGCATCGTGCTGCACGATGACGGGGCGACCCTTCGCGTCGGTGTTGCGCTGCACGCGCACCTGCCCGCCGGGCACGCTGACAAACTCGCTCCACAGGCGACCCTGCAGGGGTTGCGTGATGCCGAGCTGGCGAGGCTGCTTTGCGGCGCGGTGGTGGCGCTGGAGAAAATCGCGACATAGCCGCAGCGTTTGATCGATGTTGCCACCTTCCTGCACGATGACCTTGTCGGCCTTGCGTACAATGCGCGGCAGCTGCGCGGCCAGCGGATCGGCGCTGGAGGCCGTGATCAGCGTCGGTACTTTCAGCTTGAGCAGCGCGGCATCGGAGCGCATCGTGAACGCAGCGCGATAGCCGACGCGATAGTGGTCGCCCGAGCGCAGGAAATCGAGCACGCCTTCCTGCAGCGCCTCGGCCGAAGGCACGTCGAAGTCGAGTCGATCGGCGAGTGTCTTGCGGTACCAAGGAAAGAAAATGGTCTGCTCGCGCATTCGCGCCCACAGCCACGTCAGGTGTGAGCCGTCCCAGGACGGCTTGAACGCCGGCAGGTAATTCTTGACGAGGTCGGCACGCTCATCGTCGGTCAATACGACATAGCCGTTGGCCGCCGCACAAACGACCCGCTGGGGATGTTTTTCAGCCAGCGCAACCGAGATCATCGCTCCGGTATGAAAGCCGTAGGCTGCCGCCCTGTCGAGTCCGATCGCATCCATGAACTCGACCGCCGCGTCGGCGAAGTCGGCCATCTCGGCGCAATCGACGCCGAGCGGATCAGACAGGCCGAAGCCTGGCGTGTCAGGCGCGATGCAGGTGAAGTGCTTCTTCCATTTTTCCATGGTCGGCAGCATGTCGCGCGAGGATAGCGGCGACTGGTGGAAACACAGCAACACCGGACCCCGGCCCACCTGCCGATAGTGCACCTGGCGGGCACCCCAGCGGCCGTGCGGGATGGTGGCGAAATGTCGGGTGATCCGGTTGACGGCCATGCGAAACTCCTCGGCTGAAACCAGACGAAACTTAACAGGTTCACTTGTCCGCGATCGACGAATTCCTGCCGCGCTACCAGTTTCGCGAGCGCCATGCCCGCACGATAGACAGCGATCCACGCGCGCTCCACGCCGCACTGCGAGCAGTCGATCTCGCCGAGTCACCCTTCATCGGGCCCTTGTTCGCGCTGCGCAACCTGCCGTCGCGGTGGCTGCGCCGCGATACGGTTGCGGTCTCAGAGTCATTGCGTGCGGGGCAACTTGGTGAGCTGTTCGAGCGTGGTTTCGTGGTGCTGCGCGAGTCGCCAGGCGAAGCGCTGGTGCTGGGTACGATCGGCGAATTCTGGCGCAGTGGCGGCGGCATCCGGAAATTTGCGCCGGCAGAATTCGCGTGCGCGCCGGCGCCCGGTTGCGCGCGACTCGCCTGGAGCTTCGAATTCAATGTCCGCAGCGGTGCCACCACCGTGATTACCGAGACGCGAATCCTCTGCGACGATGCGCGGGCGCTGGCGCGGATGCGGTGGTACTGGGCCCTGATTCGCCCGGCGAGCGGGCTGATCCGGCGCGAGATCCTGCGCCTGCTGGCGCGCCGCGTTGCGCTTGCGGCGAATCACGCATGAGCAGCGCATCGAACATCGGCTTTCGCGAGGCGCTGCGCTATCGCGACTTCACGCGCTACGTCGCTGCGCGCTTCTGCGCAACGATCGCCTGGCAGATGCTCGGGGTCGCGGTCGGTTGGCAGGTTTATGCGATCACCAAGGATCCGCTGGATCTCGGGCTGGTCGGCCTCGTGCAGTTTCTGCCGTTTCTCGCCCTCGTGTTGCCGGGCGGACAGATCGCGGACCGCGCGGACCGCCGCCTGATTCTGGTCATTGCGTACGGCGTCGAGGCGCTCTGTGCGTTGGTGCTGATCGCGTTCACGATTTCCGGCAGCACGGCCGTATGGCCGGTGTTCGTGGCGATGGCCCTGTTCGGCGCGGGCCGGGCCTTCTGGATGCCAAGCGGGCAGGCGATGGTCGTGAACCTCGTGCCGACCGAGGTGTTTCCGGCAGCCGTGGGCTTCAATTCCGGCCTGTTCCAGACGGCAGTCATCGTAGGTCCAGCGCTCGGCGGCATTCTGTACGCAGTCGGCGAGATGTCGCTCCGGTGGTCCGGCGCGCTGCTCGTCTACGGCGTGGCGTTTGTGCTGCTGCTGGTTGTCGTGGCGCTGATGTGGGGCATACGTCCGGTGCGCGCACGCCAGAGCGGCCAATCCTGGACGCTGAACGACGTTTTCGAGGGACTGCGTTTCGTGGTGCGGCGACGGCCGGTTTTCGGCGCGATCTCACTGGACCTGTTTGCGGTGCTGTTTGGCGGTGCGACCGCGCTGCTGCCAATCTACGCGGCCGACATCCTCAAGGTCGGGCCCGCGGGCCTCGGCGCGCTGCGCACGGCACCCGGCGTCGGCGCGGCGCTGGTCGCCGCCTGGTTCGCCGTCGCGCCGCTGCAGCGTCATGTCGGGCGCTGGATGTTCGCGGGTGTGGGGCTGTTCGGCATCGCCACAATCGTGTTCGGCCTGTCGACCTCGTTCTGGCTATCGTTTGCCGCGCTGTTCCTGCTCGGCGTCGGCGACATGCTCAGCGTGTTTGTGCGGCACCTGCTGGTGCAGCTCGAAACGCCCGACGAGATCCGCGGCCGGGTCAGTGCCGTCAATGCATTGTTCATCGGTGCCTCGAATGAACTCGGTGAGTTCGAATCAGGGCTGACGGCAAAGTGGTGGGGCGCCGTACCCGCCGTGGTCGTCGGCGGTTGTGCCTGTCTGGGTGTGATGGCGTTGTACCTGTGGCGCTTCCCGGAGCTGCGACGGCTGGATCGCTTCCCGAAACCGCACGTTACGGACTGACTGTGCATGCGTACAGCCGCGATGACCTGCGGCCTGGGAACTCGCCTGCGGCGATGCGGTCGGAACTGAAATAACGCGTGGCATACTCCGGTCATTGCTTTGTTGGAGGTTGGATCATGCGAAACATTGTGCTGACGGGTCTCGCGCTGACAACGCTCGCCGGCTGTATGACGGCGCGCACAGACGAGTCGCGCGAGATGCAGACCCGCATTGATCGCGAAGAGGGCGTGGTCGTTCTCGCGAAACCGCAGATCGAAGGGGCGGCGGCCGAAGACGATTTCATGGACTGCATCAGCGATGGCCTGGCGAAGGGCAAACAGGCCATCCGCGTGCACGGCAATAACGACTTCGTCGATCGCCTGTTCCCCTGGTTCGAACCCGGCACTGCGCCGACACGCCCCGAAGGCGTCAGCGACGTGCTGGCGAGGCCCGGCGTCAGCGAGGTCGTCGCGTCGACCGGCGTCCGCTACGTCGTATGGCTCGACGGTGGCACGCGCAAGACGGATGGCGGCGGCAGCCTCGCCTGCGGCGCGGCGCCAGGCGCTGTCGGTTGCATCGGCTTCGGCTGGTGGGAGAAGGAATCGGCCTATGAAGCGACGATCTGGGATTTGCAGTCCGCGAAGTCAGCAGGCTCAGTCGGCACCAACGTGACTGGTACCTCGGCGATCATCGGTGCGATCGTGCCGCTGCCGTTCATCGCGCGCGTCCAAGGCACGGCTTGCAACCGGTTGACCGAACAGTTGCGCAGCTTTTTCCACGGCGGCGATCTGCCGGTCAGCGGCACATGATCCGGTTGGCGCCGTCGGCGGCAGCTTTGGCTACCCTGTTCGCTTTGGGCGGTTGCGCCGCAACGCCGCCGTCCGGCGGCGGTGGCGGCCCGGCTTTGCCAGCTCCGCCGAGCAGCAGTGGTGGCAGCGGCACGGCCGGCGGATTGCCGTCTTTGCCGACACCGACTTCGTCGCCGGCGCCCGGATTGCCGGGTACACCGGCTACACCGGGTGCGCCCGGATCCGCGCTGCCTGAACCCGTCGCAACCACGCCTGAAGAACGCCGTACGGTGCTCGAAAAGCAGCTCGACGAGTCTCTCGGGGGGTTCGACAGAACGCTGCAGGGCGAGCAGGAGCGGGTCGCCCGCGAGCGTGACTCACGGGCTGCGACCAGCGGCGCTGGCGGTGACCAGGGTGACTCGACTGCGGCTGCGGGCGAGGCGGCTGCGCGCGGCGGCGACTTGCAGTCCGAGAGTGCGACCACGGCAACGGCCTCGACGTCCTCGACGTCGGGCGACAGCAGCGCGGCCGGCAGCACTGGCTCCGGCAGCGGCGCAGGCAATCGCGGTGTCGGTCAGGGCAGTGACGACGACATCGTCGCGCGGCGGCTGCGGCGCGCGGCGGAGCAGGAAACGGATCCGGAGCTGAAGGAAAAGCTCTGGAAGGAATACTACGAGTACAAGCGCAACGGCCAGGGCCGTTCATGATCAGGGATGTGGGTGCAATGACAACGCAAGGCGACCGCACGGCGCTGCGTACGGCGGTGGTGATGACGCTCGGCCTGCTGCTCGGCGGCTGCATGGTCAAGGAAACCAAGCCGCTGCCGAAGCTCAATGCGGTGCAGGCCCAGCAGCAGATTCCTGACGAACAGCTGCTCGACGTGGCGGTCCGTGAATTCGACCCGGGCGTGCCTGAGGATCTCAAGGAAGACGAGGAAGCACTCGCCAAGAAGCGGATCTATCCCGATGTACGGCGTGCGGAGTCACGACTGATTCCGCTGAACCTGCGCGAGACGCTCGAGGGGACCGGTCATTGGGGTCCGGTGCGCGTGGTCCCCGCCTCGGTGCAGTTCGTCGACGTGATCGTCACGGGTCGGATCGTCGAATCCACTGGCACCCAGCTGACGCTCGAAGTCAGCGCGGCCGATTCGACGGGGCGAGTCTGGCTGGATCGCAAGCGGTATGAGAGCGAAGCGGATATCGGCTCGTACAAGACCGACGCGGCGCTGCGCGCGCGTGATCCGTTCCAGAATGTCTATTCGGCGATCGCCAACGACCTGCTTGCAGCGCGTCGTCAGCTGGCTGCAGCGGATCTCGTCGATATCCGCCGAATCACATCGCTGCGCTTCGCCGAAGACCTTGCGCCGGAGGCGCTGGGCGGCTATCTGGCCCGCGAGTCGGGTGGTCTGATTCGCGTCTCCCGGCTGCCGGCGGTGGGCGATCCCACGCTCGCCCGCATCGAGCAGATCCGCGCGCGCGATGCCGCAGTCATCGACACGATGGACGGCTACTACGGCAGCTTCTCGGAGCGACTCAGCGATTCCTATGACGGCTGGCGCCGCACCAGCTACGACGCGATCGAGAAGGAAGACAAGGCACGCTCGCAGGCGCGCACGCGCACGGTGCTGGGTGCCGCCGCCGTGCTCGCCAGTATTTTCGTCTCCGGTCAATGTGCGCCGACCGACTACGACTGCCGTCGTATCGAGAGCGCGGCGCGCACCGCGGGAGCGGCCGGTGGCGTCGCGGCGGTGCTGTCCGGCATTCGCAAGTTCTCGGATGCCAAGGTCGCCGCACAGGAGGTCAAGGAGCTTGCGCTGAGTTTCCAGGGCGAGGCCGAGGCCCAGGTGGTGGAACTCGAAGGCCGCACGCTTAGGCTCAGTGGCACAGCCGAGGAGCAGTATCGCGAGTGGCGTCGCCTGCTCGGCGGAATCTATCGCGAGGAGTCTGGCAGCGTGGTTGCCGCGCCTGCGCCCGCGCCCTGAGGGCGCGCTCCGCTACGGTGGCAGGCTGCGCTGCGGCAGCTTCTCTACAATAGACCCATGCAGAAGTATCAAGAGGGCACGGAACTGTGCGGGCGTTTTGTCCTCCGGCAGCGCATCGGTACTGGTGGTCACGCTGATGTCTGGCGTGCGACCGACCTTGAGACGCGTCACGACATTGCGCTGAAGGTCCTGCATCCGAGCCTCGTCCATTCCCCCGATGCCTGGCGGGCGCTGCGTCGCGAGCACGAGGTGGCGCAGCGTTTGTCGCATCCACGGGTCGCCGAGGTCGGTGAGCCGATTCGCGACGAGACGGCAGTCGTGCTACCCATGGCTTTGGCGCACGGCGATCTGCGCCGGCTGCGCGGCGAGAGTTACACGCGGATCGTGCCACTGGCCATCGAGCTCGCCGGAGCGCTCGCGCATGCCCACGAACGTGGCGTCGTTCATCGGGACCTGAAACCCAGCAACATCCTGATCGACGAAGACGGCCACATCAGTATTGCCGACTTTGGCGTGGCTTCACTCGACGGCGAAGCGCCCGGAGCGGGTCTGGGTTCGCCGTTCGCGGCGAGTCCGCAGCAGCTGCGCGGCGAACGACCTGTACCGGCCGACGACATGTACGCGCTCGGTTCGCTGCTCTACGAGCTGCTATCCGGCTACCCACCTTACTATCCGGACTTCGATGCCAAGCGCGCGCTGCAGGAACCGGTTCCCGACCTGTTGTCGATCCAGCCGATGCCGCCACGACTTGGCACACTGATCCTGCGCATGCTCGCGACCGATCCTCTGGAACGCCCGCAGTCGATGAGTGAAGTCCAGGAGGAACTCGGCGCAGCGTTGCTGGATACGTTGAGTATTGGACCAGAAGCGGCGCCGGAGCCGGCGGCGGATTCAACGCTGCCGTCGCCTGACGCCGCCGCACCTGAGCCGGTGGTCGTCGCGATGGCGCACGACTTGACGCCGCCGCCGTCTTCGCCCGGTGCGCAGCCCACGGCTGTCGGGCCGATGGAGGTCGTCGAACCAGCGGTCAACGTCGCGGCGCCAGCGGCGGCGTCATCGCCACCGGTTCCGCGGCGTGCCTGGGGTACGGCCGCTGCCGTCGCGGTGCTGGGCGCCGCAGTCGTCGCGTTCCTGTATTTTCTGCCGCGGTTCGCGCCGCAGGCGGCGCTGTCCGTGTCGGGTCAGACCACACTGCCTCCACCCAGTGTCGCGGAAGTCGAGGCCGCCAAGACGGCAGCGCTCGAGACCCTGCGTGGCGAAGTCGAGCAGCTTCAGTCTCGGTTCGCAACGCGTCTTGCCTCGCTCGAGTCGCGCGCGGCCGCCGTCTGGGGCGGACCGCTGTTTGCTGCGGCCAAGGCCCTCGGCGCCGATTCCCAGGCTGCCATGCGCGCGCAGCAGCTCGAGCTCGCCAAGGACCGGATCGAGACCGCATCGCGGCGACTTGAGCGCGTCGAATCCGAAGCCGCGGCGGTGCTCGAGTCGCAACTCAGTGAAGGTGCGGCGGCGCTGCAGGCCGGCAACACGGCGCAAGCGCGGCAGGCCTACGAACTGGCCGTGCGTATCGATCCAGAAAACGCTGCGGCTCGTGCTGGCTTGCAGCGGGTCGGCGGTCTGGATGAACTGCTGCCTGTGTTGACCGCGGCCGACAACGCCGCAAATGCCCAGGATTTCGCGCGCGCGATTCAGCTCTACCAGGAAGTCCTGAAGTCCGATCCCGAGAATCTGTCGGCCCGCGGGGGGCTTGCGCGGGTTTCGGCGGCGGCCGGCGGCGATGCTTACGCGCGTGAGATTGGCGCCGCTTTCGAAGCACTGCGCACCGACCGGCTGGACGCGGCGGAGTCAGCCCTGGCGCGCGCGGTGCAGCTGCGGCCCGCTGGCGCCGAAGTGGTCGCGGTGCGATCCGAGCTCGGCTCGCTCCGTTCGGCGCGCGATCTCGGCGCCAGCCGCCAACGCGCAACTGACTTCGAGAGTGGCGAACGCTGGAGCGAAGCGCTCGCCGAGTACCAGTTGCTGCTGCAACAGGATGCCTCGCTCGGCTTCGCGCGTGCAGGCGTGGCACGGACCACGCCGCGTGCGGAACTCGCGGCACGGCTGCAGGGTCTGATCGATGAGCCGGCGCGACTGGTTGCGGCGGAGGTTCGGGATGAAGCCCGCGCACTGACCGCACGCGCGGCGGCGATCGACCCATCGGGGCCGGTATTGCGATCGCAGCTTGCGCGACTGGGTCTGCTGCTGCCGACCTTCGAGCAGCCGGTCAAGGTGCGGATTGACTCCGACGGTTTGACCCGGATCGTGGTGCAGCGGAAGGGGGACTTCGGTGAATTCGTGAACAAGGAAATCGAACTGCAACCCGGCCGCTACACGCTGATCGGTACCCGGCCCGGGTTTCGCGACGTACGGCGCGAGATCAATGTGACACCCGTCGCCGAGCCGATGGTGGTGGATCTGCGCTGCGTCGAGCCGATATGACGCCGCTGGCCTGCGACGCGTGAGCGAAATCGTTCACGAGGCTGACGCGCCGGCGCTGCGCGTCACCGAACCCGCCGGCGAACGCGCGCTGAGCTTGCCGCTGTCGATCGGCGGTGCCGGTGCGACCGTGCTGGTCCCAGGCGTTGCAGCGGGCCAGGCGACGCAACTCGATTGTCGCGATGGGCTTTGGTTGCTGACGCCGCACCCTGGCTTCAGCCTGCGCGTCAATGGCGCGCTACAGCGCAGCGCCGCTGAGCTGCGCCCCGGCGATGTGTTCACGATCGGCGACGCCGTGTGTCGACTGGGCGGCACAGCCGCGCGGCCGGCATTGCAGGTCCGTCATTCGGTTGCCAACGAGACACCGCCACCGCTTGCCACGATCGGCGCTGATTCCAGCGGCGACGAAGACCACGATCAACAGATCAGCGCGGCCCCGCTGGGCCAGGCACCCCGCGCGCGCTCGAGGGAGCGGCGCGCGGCGTCAGCGGCAGGCCGCAAGCGTCGATGGGCAGCAGTGGCCGGGGTCTTGCTGGTCGCGGCAGGATCCGCCGTGTTGCTGGCATCGCTGCAGCGCATCGCGGTGGTCGCGGATCCCACCGACGCGCGTGTCCGCTCCGATCGATTCCCGTCCTGGCATTCAGGGACGACGCTGTTCGTATTGCCCGGTGCGCATCGTTTGCGCGCTGAGCGCGCGGGCTACACGCCGTCCGAGCGCGAAGTCCTGGTCGAGCGTGAGGTGCCGCTGCGGGTCGATTTCCAGCTGGAGAAGCTCCCGGGCATCGTCAGCGTCGATACCGGCGGTGTCGCGGCGACGGTCACGGTCGACGGTGCTGAAGTCGGCAGCGTTCCCGGCGAAATCTCGGTCGCCGCGGGTTCGCGCACGTTGACGCTGCGGGCGGAGCGGTATCTCGATGCCATCAAGACGCTCGAGGTCGACGGAGGGGGTGTGCGGCAAGCCCTGCAGGTCATGCTGCAACCGTCGTGGGGCAGCGTCGCGATCACTGCAGCGACGGCCGGGGCTCGGGTCACAGTGGACGGTGGTGCCACGCAGGCGCTGCCGGTGACGCTCGAGTTGCCGGCAGGGGTGCATAAACTGCAGATCGAAGCTGATGGCGCCCGCGCCTGGCAGAGCAGCGTGCTCGTCAAGGCTGGCCGGACCACGACGGTCGGACCAGTGGCGCTCGGCGCGCCGGACGCGCGCCTACAGGTTCGCTCCACGCCGGCCGGTGCAGAGGTTGTCGTCGCCGGCGTGTTTCGCGGCCGCACTCCGCTGGAAATTGCGCTGCCACCGGGAACGGTCTACCCGGTCGTCGTATCGCGCGCCGGCTACGCGTCGTGGAATCGCGAGATCGGACCCGCGCCCGGCGAGCGGCTGACGCTCGACGCGCGTCTGGCCGCGCGTCTGGCAGCACTGACGATCAGTGGTGAGCCGGCTGATGCGGAAGTGCTGATCGATGGCAGCGTCAAGGGTCGCACGCCGTTGACGACGGAAGTGCTCGCGACCCGTCAGAAGATTGAAATCCGCAAGGCCGGTCTGCAGAGCTTTACAACGGAACTGGACCTTAGTTCCGGGCTGGAGCGTGCCTTGAACTATCAGCTGGTGCCTGCAGGACGCGCCGCTGACTGGCAGCCGCCTGCGGCGCGGATTGCCACACGCACGGGGCTGACGCTGCAACTGCTGCGCGCTGGCAAGTTCGAGTTCGGCAGCCCGCGGCGCGAACCGGGCCGCAGACCCAATGAATCGCAGCGCACGGTGACGCTGCAGCGGCCGTTCTACATCGCTACGCGCGAGACCACCAACGGCGAGTTCCGGCGCTTCGAAGCCCGCCATGCGGCTGGTGTCGTCGACGGGCGGACGATCGATCTCGACTCGCAGGCCGCGTCGCGCGTCACCTGGGATGAAGCGATCCGTTACTGCAACTGGTTGTCCGAGCAGGAAGGACTGCCGGTCGCCTATGAGCTGCTGCCGGGTGGCTGGCGACTGAAGTCGCCGGCGCCGACCGGCTATCGCCTGCCGACCGAGGCCGAGTGGGAGTTTGTCGCGCGCGTTTCGGCGAGCGGCACGCGCCGCTATGAGTGGGGCAATGCGCTGCCGGTGCCGGCGGTCGTCGGCAACCTCGCGGGCAGTGAAGCGCGCAGTGCGGTCACGGCCTTGCTCGACGGCTATCAGGATGAATACCCGGCCGTTGCGCCGCCGGGCCGCTATCCGGCCAATGCGCTGGGCATCTTCGATCTGACCGGCAACGTCAGCGAGTGGGTCAACGATCGCTACTCCTCTGCGGCGAACAGCAGCGCGCAGACAGACCCGCTCGGGCCCGAATCCGGTGACGCTCGCGTCATCAAGGGCAGCAGCTGGCGCACCGGAACGTTCGCGGATCTCAGGCTCGCGTGGCGCGAGTCCGGCGATCCGGCCAACACGAAAACCCAGGATCTTGGCTTCAGGATTGCACGCTATGCGGAATAATCGATCGATCTGGCGCTGGATCGTCGCAACGGTCGGGCTGTCGCTGGTGGTCGTCGGCGCAACCAGCATCAGCCTGCGCGCGCTGGCGCAGCAGCAACCCGCCGATGCGCCTGCCGCCGACCCGCCCGCGGTCGAGTCCAACGAGATCGCGCCGGATTCCGACGCGCCGCCAGCAGTGTCGCAGGATGACACCGAGCTGCCGCCCGAGCTGCGCGATTCAGCCGACAACAACCTCAGTTTCCCGGTGGACATATGAAGACCCGACTCCCGAACGAGTTCCTGTTCAGCATCCTGTCGCTGGCGATCGCAGTCGTGATCGTGCACTCGCTGTACGTGCTGCACATCCGGCCGGCAGCCTCCGCGATCCTCGCCGAGCAACAGCAGCTGATGGCGCGCGATGCCGACTTTGTCGGCGAGCGTTCTTTCTATGTGCTGATCAAGGATTACGAACAGGAAGCCACGATCATCCTGATGCTCTGGGCCCTGTCGATCATGGGCTACAAGACCCTTGCCCAGACCCGCGAGCGCGAGGCGCTGGACGCCGAGCTGCTGAAGCTCGGCGACGGCATCAAGATCCTGCCCGAGGACACGCGCGAGTTTGCGCGCCAGATCGAAAGCCTCGCGCCCGAGCAACGCGGCCTGATCGTGCCGCGCGCGCTGCTCGCGGCACTCGCCCGCTTCGGCGCCACCCGCAATGTGCAGGACGCCTCGACAGTGGCCCATGGCATCTGCCAGTCCGAGGCCGATCGCCTGGATTCGGAGCTGTCGATGCTGCGCTATATCGCCTGGGCGATTCCGGCCATCGGCTTCATCGGCACGGTACGCGGCATTGGCGATGCGCTGTCGCAAGCGCACAAAGCCGTCGGCGGCGATATCTCCGGTGTCACGGAGGGCCTTGGCGTCGCCTTCAATTCCACGCTGATCGCACTACTGCTGTCGATCCTGTTGATGTTCCTGCTGCAGCAGCTGCAGCTGGTGCAGGAGCGCTTCGTGCTCGATACCGAGACGTATCTGGACCAGAAGATCATCCGCAACCTGCAGGTCCGCTGATGCTGGGGCTGCATTTACTGGACTCTGGAGTTGCCATCGCCCGCGACGGCGAGGCGCTCGGCCCGAGCCCGAGCCCGAGCATTGTGTTCGGGGTCGCGACGCCGCAGCCGGGGGCCGTCGCACTCGACAGTTACCGGGCGCGGCCGCGCGATGTGTCGACGAATCATTGGGCGCGGATCGCCACGGACGGCGCGGACGCGCCAGAAGCACTCGCCGTGGCGTCGGCCGAACTGCGCGTGCGCTTCGGCGCGCTGCCGGAAGCGGTGCGCACGGAACCTGTGATGGTGGCGGTACCGTCAGGGTGGGGCGGCGGCGCGCTCAGCGTCGCGCTGGGCCTGCTGCGTCAATCCGGTGCGCAGGTCACCGGGTTCATTGATGCGGCGCTGCTCGCTGGCCTGCGCAGTGCCGGTGAGGCGTCGCTGCTCGTGTTCGAGATCGGCCTGCATCACTTCACGGCGACCCGCATCGATCGCGATTCGGGACGCTGGCACCGTCGCGGCAGTCGCACGACGCGGCGCTTCGGATTGCTTGCGCTGCAGGACGTCTGGTTGCAGCTGGTCAGCGAGGCAATGGTGCGTCGGACCCGTTTCGATCCGCTGCACGACGCGGCGACGGAGCAGGCACTCTTCGATCAGCTGATGGCTGGTGCGGCGGCAGCGGCCCGCGACGGCCAGGCGGAAATCCGAATCGAGGGCAGGCAGGACGCGGCGTCTCAGGCGTTCGCGGTGACATTGACCCGCGACCAGTTCGCGGCGCGTGCGGCTGAGATTTATCGAGACTGGCTGCGCTGCGCGCATGCGCTGCGACCGGCCGGCATGCCGATGACTCTGGTTGTGCCGGCGCGGGTCGAGGCCTTGCCCGGATTCGCAGCTGAACTCGACAGTTTTGCCGGTTGTCAGCTGCACGTGCTGGGTTCGGATGAGATCGCCTCGGCCGCATCGCGCTGGTCGACCGCAAGCGAGACTGAGGGCGACGGCAGCCTTCAGATGCGGCGCCAACTGGATTCGCGCACGGTCGCGGGACTTGCCGACGGGCTTGCGAGCACCGCGGAACGCGAGCTCGTGGCAGTCCGGGGCGGCGCAGCGCCGACGCATGCGCTGTATGCCGGCCGCGCCTGGAGCCTGAGATCGACGGTGCTGGAGATCGGGCGCGAGGCGGCCGGCGGCATCGTGGTTCCGGACGGCGCAGCGGGCGTATCGCGACTGCACTGCAGCCTGATCGACGAAGGCGGTGACATCGTGCTTGTCGATCACAGTCGGTATGGCTGCTTCGTCAATGGCGAACGGGTGGCGGGCCGGGCAAGACTGCGTGCGGGCGACACGCTGCGGATTGGCGATCCCGGCATCGAGTGCACGCTGATTGCGGTGGGCAGCGGGTGAAGCGCCGCCGTGTCGAAGTCTTCAGCATGTCGTTTCTCGACTGCATCTGCTGTGGCTTCGGCGCGGTGATCCTGTTCTACACGATCATCAGCGCGCAGGCCGGGGTCGAGCGGATTCGCAAGACCGAGGACCTCGCGGCGCAGGTCAGTCGTCTCGATGAAGAAGTGCTCGATGGCACCAAGAACCTGGCAGTACTGCGGAATACGCTCGAAAAGACCCGCAGCGACACCATCAGCGCGACCTCACGCGCCACCCGGTTGCTCGAGGAGCGCGAACAGAAGCTGATCGAGAGCGCGAGCTATGAGGAAGAAAGTCTTGCGCGCCGCGAACGCATTGAACAGCTCAAAGCGGATTTGCGGGCGCTCGATGAGGCCAACCGTCGCCTCGAAGCGAGCGCACCGACGGCTACCCCGCGCGCCGAGCTCGCGGGCACACCGAGAACCCTTGCGGACCGGCGTTACATCACGGGGCTGAACCTGAAAGGCAGGCGAATCCTGATCCTGCTGGACCGTTCGGCGAGCATGCTTGATGAGGACCTGGTCAACGTGATCCGGCTGCGCAACTCGCCGGAACCCGCGCGGCGTGCGGCACAGAAGTGGCGCCGCGCGGTGGAGGTCACCGGCTGGGTCACGTCGCAGCTACCACGCGGCGCGTCCTATCAGGTCTATGGTTTCAACACCCAGGCCGCGGCGCTGTTGCCTGCGACAGCGGGCAAGTGGCTGGCGTCAAACGACGCCAACCAGCTCGATCAGCTCCTGCGAGCCCTCGATGACACGACGCCGCTCGAAGGCACGAGCCTGCTGAACGCGTTCCGGGCAATTCGCGAGCTGTCGCCGGCACCAGACCAGATCGTGCTGATTACCGACGGACTGCCGACGCAGGGTGCCTCGCCGCCCGCCGTGAGCCGCTACATCGGCATCCAGGCGCGCGCCCGTCTGTTCGATGAGGCCGCCAAGGCGGTCGGTCGACGCACGCCGGTGGACGTCGTGCTGTTGCCGATGAAGGGCGACCTGCTGGCCTCGCATCGCTTCTGGAATCTCGCTCGCGATACCGGTGGCGCATTCTTGATGCCGTCGCGGGACTGGCCATGAGGCTGCGCCGCCGCGACACCGAAACCTTCAGCCTGTCGTTCATCGACTGCATCTGCTGCGGATTTGGCGCTGTGATCCTGCTGCTGGTACTGGCCGAGTTCGGTGAGCCGATTGCGCTCGAGCGCTCGCGCGAGGATTTCGGCGCGCAGGTCAAGCGCCTGCAGGAGCAGCTGTTCGAGATCCGCGGTGAGACCACGGTGCTGAGTCGCGAACTGCGGGGCCGGATCGATACGCTCGAACGGGAACGGCTGAATCTGGCGCGCGCGAGTGGCGACATCAGCAGCATTCGCGGCCAGTTCTCGGCCTCGCGGCAGGAAGCGGCGGTGACCAACACGGTCGAGTCCGAGCTGCTGTCAGCGTATCGCGAGTTGACGGCCGAGAACACCGCGGCGCTCGCGACCGCCCGCGCCCGGCGGCGTCTGCCGACCGAGGCGGTCGGTGGCATTCCGGTCGACAGCGACTACGTGATCTTCCTGGTCGACACTTCCGGCAGCATGCAGGGCAGCCATTGGGAGACGGCCAACGAGGTCATGAAAGAGATCCTGGACATCTACCCGCGGCTCAAGGGCGTGCAGATCGTGGACGACAATGGCAAGGAGATGTTCGAAGGTTCGCGCGGCCGCTGGCTGACGGACACGCCGGACCTCCGACGCCGGATCGTCGAGCGGATGCGCAACTGGCGTGCGTTCAGCGATTCGAATCCCGCCGACGGCATCGAGATCGCGATCCGCAACTACTGGTCTGCCGATCGGCGCATCAGCATCTACGTGCTCGGCGATGAGTTCACCGGCGAGACGCTGCAGGGTGCGCTGGACGCGGTCAAGCGCGTCAATCGGCCGGATGCCAGTGGCCGGCGGCGGGTGCGCATTCATGCGATCGGATTTCCGGAAGGTCCCGGCTACGCGCCGTTTACAAACATGCGGTTTTCCGCCTTAATGAGGGCCATGTGTGAACAGAACGATGGCACCTTTGTGGGGCTCACGAACACCAAGGCCTGTGCGGCCACGATCGAAGTCTTCGGTCGCCGCCAGTGCGTGGGCGGCTAGGAGTCGCCTTTGCGCGCATTCACGCTGCTTGGCGCGTCCCTGATCCTGGCGGGCTGTGGCGGCGTGCAGATCGCACCCACGCCCGAGTTGCCCCGCGCGCTGATCGAACCGATTGCAGCGAAAGTCGGGCTGGTGGTCGCAGAGGACATGCGCAATTACACGCACACCGAGACCCGCGGCGGCGTGCAGTGGGTCGTGCAGCTGGGCGCCGGCCATCAGAAGCTCGTCAACGCGCTGCTGAACGCGGGTTTCCGTGAAGTCATCGAATTCGCGTCGCTCGATGCGGCGCGCGCGGCTGACGGCCTGCAGGCGATCTTCGAGCCGCGCGTCGAGCAGTATTCGTTTGCGACAGCCCGCGACACCGGTGGCGACTACGTCGCCGCCACGATCCGCTACCGCATCGGTGTCCACGCAGCAGACGGTCAACTGGTCGACACCCTGACGCTGACGGGCTACGGCAACAGTCTTGCGGGCGGCATGAGCAGCAGCGCACCGATCGAGATGGCGAGCCGCCTTGCGATGCGCGATGCCGCTGCAAAATTCCTGACCCAGTTTCCGCAGCAGCCCGTCGCAAAAGCACTGATCAGAGGCGAGGCCCTGGTGGCCAAAGCCGGCGCGGCGGGTGCCGCGGCGCTCGGCAGCCAGGTGGTCGATATCGCGGCCGTGCCGATCGTCAAGTCGCGGCGCAGAACGACGGGCGGGACTTAACGATCCGTGTCGGGCGCGCTGGCGCGCTTGACCAGCACTCGCTCCCGCAACCGCACCTCCAGTGTTTCGACAGGCTCGCCGTTCTCGAGCCTGGGTGCATAGCGCGCCTTGCGTACCGCGAACAACACGGCCCGTTCGACCGCCGCCGGCGCATCGGTGGCTGCGGTTTCGACGGCATCGAGCTTGCCGTCGGTGCCGACCGTGAATCTCGCCTCGACGAAGCGTTCTTCGAAGTCTTCAGGCTTGTTGGGACTGGCGCGGGCGATCGAGGCTGACGGAGGCCGATAGGCGAGTCGCCGCGGCGCGCTGAGCGTCCGGGTTGCCTCCGGGCCCAGCTGCGCAAGCTCGGTCCAGCCATCCCGATAGGCGACCAGTGCCTTCGCGGTGGCGCCGCTGATGAGGTGCCAGTCGCCGAGTTCAATCAGCGTGTCGCCGGTCTGCCTGCGATCGGGCGCTGCAGCGGTCCCGAGCGCCTCGAGCGCAATGCGCAGTGCGCGCTCGCCGTCCGGGTTCAGGCGGGACTGGTCGCCTATGGAGGGTGCAGAGGCTGCGGGCGCAAACGGGTCGGTGCCAGCCTCGGGGTCCTCGGGTCCGTAGATGAATTCCAGATAATAGGTCCGGGCGAGTCCGCGCAGGGCATCGACCGACTGCACGGCACGCAGGCCGAACCTCTGCTCGGAGAGCTGCAGTGCGCGGGCGTGCAGCCCGCGTGCGGTCGTGTAGCGGCCGACGTATTCAGACCAGCGCGCGAAGCGATCGAGGGGTTCGAGCAGACGCGGGTCTTCGCGGCCGAACGCGAGTTCCGCGACGCGGAAACCGTACTGGTTTTCCTTCTCGGCTTCGGCGAGCTGGTCGAGCGCGACATAGCACTCGATCAGCGGGTCGAGGCTGTCGAGCTGCTCGACGTTGAACAAGCCATCGAGATTGCGCGACAGGTCGACCGCGCGCTTGAACGCGACCGCCGCTTCGGCATGACGCCCGGTGGCGAGCAGCGTTTCACCGAGGCCCTGCAGCGGCCGGATCAGTTGTCGATCGGCGCCGGCGCTCTTGCCGTCGATCAGTGCGAGGCTGCGCTGGAAGCTGCTGGCCGCGCCATCGTAGTCGCCAAGGCGATACTGGGTCGCGCCTAAGTTGCTGAGCGGATTGACGAGCTCGCGATCGCTGTCGCCGAACGCCGCTTCGGACAGCGCCACGACTTCACTGGCAAGCGGCAGTGCCGCCGTATAGTCGCCGCGATCAAAGGCCGCGCGAAAATCCTTGAATACGGCGAGCCGGCGCGCAGAGCCCGATACAGCGACCGTGCCCGCCTCGTCTGCAGCCGACGCCTGGGCCGACGCCTGGGCCGACCCCAGCGCGACGGCCAACGCGAGGACGGTCGTTGCGCCGAGCGCTTTCAGCGTGCTGCGCGTTCGAACAGGTAGTGCGACACGATCCATTCGCGGCCCTCGCGGAAACCCCACAGCTCCGCACAAGACATGAAGAACACCCGCCAGTAAACCCACCACTTCGTGGCCTGCCCCGCACCGTAGGTGCGCTCGAGGATCGGCATGATCTCGGCGCGACAGGCGTCCATGTTCTGCAGCCAGGCTTCGCCGGTCATCTGGTAGTGGCGGCCATCGACCTGCCAGTGATCGACCAGCGTGACATCGCGCTGGAAGTACAGCAGCAGGTCATCGCTTGGCATGATGCCACCAGTAAAGAAATACTTCGCCATCCAGTCGCTCTCGTCACGAACCTCGAACGGGTAGGCGAATCGATGGTGAGTGAAGATATGCACGAACAGCGTCGCATCGGGCGCCATCCAGCCCGCCACGCGCGCGAGCAGCGTCTGGTAGTTGCGCATGTGTTCGAACATCTCGACCGACACGACCCGATCGAAGCGGGTGTCCGCATCGAAGCTGAGCTCGTTGACGTCGCAGGTGATGATCGTAAGGTTGCGCAGGCCGCGTTCGGCCGCGCGGGCGTCGATGAACTGCTTCTGGGTGCGCGAATTCGAGACGGCCGTGATGCTCGCACCCGGAAATTTCTCGGCCATCCACAGCGACAGCGAACCCCAGCCGCAACCGAGCTCCAGGATCCGGTCGCCGTCGCGCAGGCGGGCACGCTCTGCGGTCAAGGCCAGCATGCGCGCCTCGGCAGCATCGAGGCCGCGCGCGGGCTCGATGCTGTCGAACGAATCGTAGTAGCAGGCGGAATACTTCAGATGACGACCGAGCACCTTGAGGTAGAAGTCAGTCGGAACTTCGTAGTGCTGTTCATTCGCGGCCGCGGTCTCGATCGCGACGGGGCTTTCCCGCAGGCGCCTGATCAGTGTCATCAGCTGGGCTTGCTGCCGGTCTGGATCGCCTTGATCCTCATCCCGAAGCCGCTGCTGCAGCAGCGCACGGATCCGCCGGCGAATCAGCCAGTCCGGCACCCGATCCGCTTCCAGCAGGCGCATCGAGAACGAAGCATCAGTAGACGCAGCCGTGGTCGTATTCATGTCGGGTCCGGGTCCGTCTTCGCCATCGAGTTTGCGGCGCGTCGCAGCAGCGGCACGCAGATTCTGTATACAAGGTAGATCGCGAACGGTCCGATGGCGAGCCATCCAATGGCCGCGTGCACGATCGCGTCCCACAGTAGCACGATCGCCTGCAGCGCGCCGTTCTGCAGCAATTCCAGGCCGGCGGTCACCGTCAGTGGCTGCGGCGGCGCGCCGAGCAGGGTCTCTCCGACCCGCACGAACGGAATGATCAGCAGCAGTTGCAGCGGTGACACGAGGTAGTTGACCAACTGGATGGCTGGCAGGTTCAGCCGCAGCCAGAGCGCCAGCACCGTCAGTAGCGGTGTGGGGACGCCGAGCACCGGAAACACGCCAATGACGCTGCCGAATGCCAGCGACTGGCCGAGCTTCTCGGGGGTGATGCCCATGCGCAGCAGGGCCAGCAGCGGGTCAACCACCCGGCGACGCAGGAACGCGCCGACGCTCACGATCGAATCAGGATATTCGCGACTGGTTCGCCCGGTTTGAGTCGGGCGAGCTGCAGCAGCACGTAACCAGCCATCGCCATATTGCCGAGCAGCATGATTGCGACGAACCAGCCAAGCCGGCCGGTCGAGGTGGTTTCCTTGTAGAACACCCAGACATAGAAAGTGATGAAAGCGTAGTACGCGTCGATCAGCGTCGCGATCGTCCACCATCGATCCGGCGGGTTGATCAGGCCCTGCCACTCCCACAGCGGTTGCTGGGTGCTCGCCCACGATGTGTAGCCCAGCAAGGAAAGAAAGATGAAGCCAAATAACAGCCGCAGGACAGTCTTGTTCATGGCCTGAAGCCTAGCAGGTCGGCGCCGTATTCTGATGGCAGCAACGGCTAGCCCGCGCGTGCTTTTCCGTCAACCAGATGCAGCAGCGCTGCGCCGAGCAACACCATGGCAATGTCGGTCGTATCGGCGATCCGTCCGTCGAGGAAGCGGTGCATGACTTCGCCGCCTGCGGCGATCCCGAGCAACAGCAGCGACGTCAGGCCGAGCCCGAGCGCCGTCCGCGAGCCAATCCAGAGCGCGCCCAGCAGCACGAACGCGCGCTCAATCACATGCCGGTAGTCGCCATCGAGCAGACCTGAGCCCAGACCGCTCAGGGGTGACCAACTGAATGGCGTCGACGTCCCGAAGTCCCATGGCGCCGTGGCGGATACCAGTAGCGCCACGCTAATCACGACCAGCGCGGGGGTCAGGGCCGCGCGGTGATTTCGGCCGCGGAGCCCGACGATGATCGGCAGGGCGACGACCAGGCCGAGCAGTTGAGCGAGGGCCAGCTGCTGTTCGACAAACATCAGGCGTGCGCCGAACGACAGCAGCACGATCTGAATGAACAACGGCCAGAAGCTGTCGCGCCTTACGACCGCACGCAGGATGGTTGCCAGCACGATCGCGCTGGCGACATGCAACGCGAAGGCCTGCGGGTCGAACTGGAAATCCAGCAGCGGCTGCAGCGATTCCCTGACGCGGATCCAGCGTGTGCGGGGCAGGAAAGGCGCCGCGTGCGCGCTGATCCACAACACGCTGAGCAGACCGAGCGTCAGGCCGATGTCAGGGCGGCGCAGGCGGGCTGCGATGGGCCGCAGGGGCAGGACCCGCAGGCTGGGCCAGAGCAGTGCGCCGAGCAAGGTGCTGACGACGTTGTAGGAGAAGTCCGCGAGACTCGGCACGCGCACCGGCACGAAATGCTGCGCCAGTTCGATCGTCAGCGACCCGCCTGCGCCGATCGCCACGGCGAGCGTTGCGGCCATCGCAACCCGGCGTTCTGCGGCCAGCAGCCCCGTCAGCAGGAATCCGATCGGCACGTAGGCGATCAGGTTCACGATCAGGTCCCGGCGGGTCGGGTCGCGCCAATTCATCAGGCCCGACGCGCCGGCGGACAGTGCGGCCCAGCCGGCGCTGATATCCAGCGTAAACGGATACAGGGATGCGCAGGCCACCAACGCGATGCAGGTCAACAACGAGCCGCGCAGCAGGCCGCGCGTGGTCGCGTCGTAGGGCGCGTGAACGCTATGCCTCAATCTGTGACCTGCTTCTCACGAGGTATCGGCTCGCCATCGCTGCGCCGCGGAATATAGTGAAACGCGCCACTGCCGTGAGTAGCAGTCTATCGTTAAATGGGGCGATCTGGCCGCCGCGCCGACTTGCACAGTTCTGATCGATGCCCACTGCGGATCCATCAATCGTCGCGACCCGGGTCTCCCCGCGGCTGCTGCTCTATCTGGGTGCGGTGCTCTGCGCGTTGCTGCCCGCAGCGGTCTTGCTGGCGGTGGTCCTGTACTCGACTGCCCGATCTGCCGACGCGCGAGCACCGGAGCGGGCACTGCTGGCGCGTGCGGCAACGGTTGCGGATTCGATTGCGGCACGACTCGATGCAGCGGATCGGGTCGCGCGGACGCTGCTGTCTTCCGGCGCGGCGCTGTCAGACCGAGAGCTGCAGAGCGAGGCGCAGCGCACCGGCATGTTCCGCGATGTGCTGGTGACCCGCGAGACCTCGGTGCCCGGATTGCCGATGGCGCAGCTGGTCAGCGCTGACGGCAGCCGCGGGGAGCTGATATCGCTGAGCACACGCCGTGACATCGTCACGATCTACCTGGTGCGGCGCGCAGAGCCAGAGCGTGCGGCGCGGCTGGCCTACTTTGAAATCGATGCCAGCTGGCTATGGCCGCGCAACCTCGGTGAACATTCCGATGCGCTGGTGCTCGACGCGCGCGGCGCAATGCTGCGAGCTCCGGCGCAGCTGCCGGCGCACCTGGCCGGGATGGCGAGCGCGATCGTCGGCGGCGCCGAAACCGCAGCCGGTGGCGCTCCGCGCGCGGCGCTGTCCTGGCATGCCGACAAACAGATCTGGGTCGGTGCGGTCCGGGAACTGTCGTTGCCGCCTGGGCTCGCGACCGCCAACCGCTGGCAGGTGCTGGCTTTTGCAGCGCCGGCGACGGCGAGCCGCACTTCATTTGAGATCTGGGGCGCTTTCGTGCTGTTCGGGGCAGTGTTGCTCGCCCTGGCTGTGGCCAGATTGGAAGCGAAGCGCCTCAGCGCGCTGCAGCGGCTTGCCGTCGCCAGGGTCGATCATCTCGGTCAGCGCGTCGTGCCGCGCGACGCCGGTGAGCTGCAGAGTCTGCCGCAGCTTGATTTCGCACTTGCGCGCGCCGATGAACGCATCACGGCGACGATAGATGCCCTCGAGGCCTTCGCCGAGATCGATCATCTGCTGCTGACTGTCACGGAGCTCGAGCCTGCGCTCGACGTCATTCTGGCGCGCGTTGTCCGACTGATCGGTTGCGACGCCGTCGGTATCACGCTGCTGGAGAAGGACGGGTCGGAGCTGGGTCGCGTGTTCGTCGCGACGATTGCCGGACAGAGTCTGCCGGTGACGCGCGTGGAGCTCGACAATGAGATGCTGTCGTTGCTGCGGGGCTCGCCGGAACCCATCACGGTTGCCCGCACGGAGCAGCCTCGACACAGCTTTCTGACGCCCCTCAGCGCGCAAGGCTCGCAGTTCTTCTGGGTCTGGCCCGTGACCTCAGCGAGTGGCCTGGCGGGCATTCTCGCGCTCGGCTTCCGCGCCGACCCGGCGCTCGATCCCGTGTGCGCGCGGCACGGCGCGCAGTTCGCGGCGAGAATGTCGGCGGCGCTGTCGAAGACCGCTCGCGACGAGCGTCTGTATCGACAGGCGCACTTCGATCCGCTGACCGCGCTGCCGAACCGTTTGTTGTTTCGCGACCGGCTGGCGCAGGAACTCGGGCGGGCGGCCGAGACAAATTCGCGCGGTGCGCTGCTGTATGTGGACCTCGATCATTTCAAGCGCGTCAATGACAGCGTCGGCCACGCGGCTGGCGACCAGCTGCTGACGATCGTCGCGCAGCGGCTGCGCGCCTGCGTCAAGGATGGCGACACCGTGGCGCGGCTTGCCGGCGATGAATTCACGGTAATCCTGCGCAATGTTGCGGATCCGGAGGCGGCATCGCTGGTGGCCGAGCGCATCATCGAGTCGCTGCGGCTGCCCGTGAGTCTCGCCGGGCGCGATCACCATGTGCAGGCGAGCATCGGCATGGCCCTGTTTCCGGACGATGGGACGACGAGCGACGATCTGTCCCGCGCCGCCGATGGCGCCATGTATCGCGCCAAGGAACTGGGGCGGGGGCGGGCGGTTTTCTTCGACCGACGGCTGATGCAGAACCGCTTCAACACAACGCATAGCGGTCTGTATCGCGCCTTGCGGCGCCGGGAGTTCTCGCTGTTCTATCAGCCGCTGTACCGGGTCGACGACGGCAGCCTGGTCGGCGTTGAAGCGCTGTTGCGCTGGCAGAGCCCGCGCGAGGGTATGCGGGAGCCGGCTGATTTCATTCCGGCGGCCGAGTCAACCGGCCTGATCGTCGACATCGGTGGCTGGGTCCTCGAAGCGGCGTGTGCTCAGCTCGCCGTCTGGCGCGAGCAGGGTATCGCGCCGCAGCGCTTGTCGATCAACGCCTCGGTACAGCAGTTGAAGTATGTTGATTTTCCGCGCAACCTGCGTCGCCTGCTGGACAAGTATGGCTTGCCTCCTGAGCTGATCGAAGTGGAGATCACCGAGTCCGTGTTTGCAGATGAAGTGGCCGGCGATGCGATGCGGCAGCTCGCGAAAACCGGCATCAGCATGGCGCTCGATGATTTCGGCACCGGCTATTCGTCGCTGAACTCCCTGCGTCAGCATCCGATTCGGGTCGTCAAGATCGACCGCTCGTTCCTCGAGGAAGCCCCCGCGAACCCCGCCTCCGCCACGCTGGTGGAATCGATCATCACGATGGCGCACGCGCTCGGCAAGATCGTGGTCGCAGAAGGCGTGGAGACCGCTGAGCAGCTCGATTTCCTGCGCGAGCGTGGCTGTGATCTCGCGCAGGGGTATTACCTCGCGAGACCCATGTCGGTCACGCAGATTTCGGAGCTGTTGCAGGCTGCCCGGCAGGGCCAGGCTCCGGCGCTGCTGCAGGACGTCGGTTAGCGATGCTACGTACGCTGACGGCGCTCGCAGTGCTGGCCATCAGCAGTGGTTGCGCCACGCGGCCGCCGGCGCCCCATCCGATCGAATCGCCCGTCGAATTGCCCCCCGAAGCACCAATAGAACGCAGCGACCGCCGCGCGCAGCTCGTGCAGCTTGCCTCGCAGCAGCTCGGTGCTCCGTATCGATACGGTGGTGCGACACCGGCGGGTTTCGATTGCAGTGGTCTCGTGCAGTTTGTGCATGCGGAGCTCGGTTTGGCGTTGCCTCGGACCGCAGCGGCGCAGTTTGCGGCAGCGGCACCGCGCCGTGCCGCCGAGCTGGCGCCGGGCGACCTGGTGTTCTTTCGCGGCGAGCGTGGCCGGATCGACCATGTCGGTATCTATGCGGGTCATGGACACTTTGTGCATGCGCCGCGTGAGGGCAGACTGGTGAGTGTCGAGCGGCTGGACGACGACGGCTACTTCGCGCGCCGCTTTGCGGCGGGCGGCACGTTCATACCTGAATGATCGGCTTCGAGTTATGTCGCATCGTGCCGACAAACTGCCGTGCTTTTGCGACGGTTTGACTTGACGACGATTCGAATCGAATCGACACTCAGCGCGTTCGTTGAAGGCAAACCTGCCGTGAGGCGGGGACGCAAAGCCTCCGGTCCATGCGACCTTGTCGTGTGCGATAGCGGGGTTGCCGCAGTAGCTGTCGCTACCGCGTCGCGCGCTCCCGAATCCGTCACGGCGAAGCTGCCCGAACGCGAAGGACATACAGCGGAGCGTTCATGACACAACCGACTCATTTGACCACGCCGGTCGCGGCACAGTCGGGCGAGCTCGTCATCAATCTGTGCTCGTCGACGACGCCAATGGCGCTCGTCAAGCCGACGGCACCCGAGCTCGCGCGGTTCACGTTCTTTGTCAGCCGCCGCCGCGAAGAGGGTCGCGAGCGATTCCGGCTGCACATGGGCTATTTCGACACGCGCGAAGAAGCCGAACACATCCTGACCGCCATCCGCGATCTGTATCCGGCCGCTTGGGTCGGTGACGCGCCCGGCAAGCGCTTGAAGCTGCCGCAGCGCCCTGACGTCACGGCGACCAGCCCGACGCCTTCGCCTTCGCCCGCGCCGGTGGCGCCGCCTCCACCGATGGCACTGCGCAATGGCTCGAACGTCCGCGAAGTGCTGGCAGAGCTTGCGGCCGCTCCGACAGCGACGAGAGCACTGCCTGCTGCGGCCTCCTTCCGCCCAGCGGCTCCGCCCGCGCCACGCGTTCCGTCACCGCCCGGCACCGCGCCAGCTGCCGCGGCTCGCAAGGCCGCGATCGGCGCACCCGATCCTGCGCTGGCGCGGATCCGTCCCGTCCGTGACGGCAGCGACCTCTCGGACAGCCAGGTCCTCAAGGTTCTCGAGCGACGCCGCAGTGCGGCACTTGCCGCCGCACCGTCTGGCTCGGAGCCGGCCTCAGCCGCAGCGGGTCAGATTGCGATCGTCGGTCCCGAAGACACCCAGACCTGGCGCGACATCAAGGCTCAGCTGCGGCGCGATGCAGCGGTGCATTTTGCCGTGCAGCTGAACTGGTCGGTGACGCCGATCGATCTGGCGAAGGTGCCGGGCCTCGCGATCTTCAATGCCTACACGCTCTACAAGATCGAAGGCAATCGCGACGGTCGCAAGTGGTACGGGCTGCGGCTGGGCTTTTTCAGCGACGCGCTCGCAGCCAAGCAGGTTGCGCTGTACGTCCGCTCGGAGTTCACCTCGGTTGCGGTGGTGCCGGTCAGCGCGACCGAACGCGAGCAGGCGAAGGCCATCGGCGCGATCGATCTGCCAGCGGCGCCGCGGGCATCCCGCTCCGCTGGCGATGATGATCCGATCAGGTTGATCGATGACGACACGCCGGCAAGACCGTCAAAGCCGGCGGTTGCAACCCCGCGTGCTCAGCTTCCCGAGCCGGATCCGGATCCGCGGCGCCAGGCGGGCGGGCCGCGCGGCCCGGCGCAGTCACTCGAAGAAACGTTGGAGATTCTGGGTGCGAGCCAGCTTGCGATCGACGACGGTCATGGTGAGCGTATCAATCTCGATGTACGCGCCCCGGCGGCATCGCGCAGCACCTCGACATTCTCGAAGTTGCTGGACCGCCTGACCGAGCGGCTGCGCTCTTAAGGTTGCTTTCCGAACAAACGATCCAGTTCGGATTTGGCTTGGTCGATGGCCGCCTGGTCGCCGGGCTGCCACGCATTCGCTCGCGGCTTGAAGTGATCGCAGAAGTTCGCATGTTCCTTGTCGCGAACTTCTTCCGCGGTCGGTTCACGACAGTGCTTCGCAACCCTGGTGTCGTACTCGACACACATCCGGCAGACATGCAGCTCGGCGCGGCAGTTGCGGCATTCCTCGCGACGCAGCAGCGGCAGACTCAAGGCGGCGAGACTCGCGCCGCATTGCCAGCAGACCAGCGAATGACTCATTCGGTGAGTGTAGCCCGGCTGGCCCACAGCGCCGCAAGTGCTGCGCCCGTGTGTGAGCCTGTTGCGATCCGCGCGAGTTGCTGCGGTGCGCACTGCGCGACGACGCGACCACCCGCGGAGCCGGCTTCGGGGCCAAGATCGATGACCCAATCGGCCGCCGCGATCACGTCCAGGTTGTGTTCGATCACGACCACTGTGTTGCCCGTGTCAACGAGCCGATGCAGTGCACGCAGCAGGCGCTCGACGTCTGCCATATGCAGTCCAACCGTGGGTTCATCGAGCACATAAAGCGTGTGCTTCGGGCGCTGCGATGCCGGTCCCCGTAGCGCCGGACGCACCTTGGCAAGTTCGCTGACCAGCTTCAGCCGCTGGGCTTCCCCGCCAGACAGCGTGGGGCTTTGCTGACCGAGCGTGAGATAACCGAGCCCGACTTCCTCGAGCAGCGCCAGGGTGTGCTTGAGTTTCGGGTGGGCGGTGAAGAACTCGAGCGCGGCTTCGATGTTCATTGCGAGCACGTCGCCGATGCTGCGGCCACGATACAGAACGCTCAGCGTCTCAGCCCCGAAGCGCTGGCCGCGGCAGCGGTCGCAGAGCACTTTCACGTCTGGCAAAAAGCTCATCTCGATCGTCTGCACCCCCTGGCCTTCACAGCTCTCGCAGCGCCCGCCGGCAGTGTTGAACGAGAACCGCCCTGCGGAGTAGCCGCGCAGCCGCGCCTCGGTCGTGCCGGCATAGATTCGCCGGATCTCGTCCCAGATTCCGGCATAGGTGGCAGGGCAGGAGCGCGGCGTCTTGCCGATCGGCGACTGATCGACCTGCAGCACGCGATCGATGCCTGCAAGGCCGCTGAGCTGCGCGCAGCCGATGGCCGCGCGCGCGCCAGCCAGCTGGGCCCGCGCGCTCGTGTACAGCACGTCGTGCGCGAGCGTTGACTTGCCCGAGCCGCTGACCCCGGCCACGACGACCAGACGAGCGAGCGGAATCCGCGCGTTGGCGCGCCGCAGATTGTGCAGGGTCGCATGTCGGACCTGCAGCGACGGCGTCGAGCGCACCACCGGGCGTTGCGGCACTGCAGGCGGTTGCAGCGGGTGGCGCAGCATCCGACCGGTGACCGAGTCACGGTGTTGCATCAGCTGCTCCGCGGTGCCCGCCGCCACGACCTCGCCGCCGCGCACGCCGGCGCCTGGTCCGAGGTCGATCACATGATCGGCCGCGCGGATCGTCTCTTCATCGTGTTCAACGACGATCAGCGTATTGCCGCTGGCGGCGAGATCCGTCAGCGCATCGAGCAGAATGCCGTTGTCGCGCGGATGCAGACCGATCGTCGGTTCATCGAGCACATAGCAGACGCCGCGCAGGTTGGAGCCGAGCTGGGCCGCGAGCCGGATGCGCTGTGCCTCGCCACCCGACAGTGTCGGCGCACCGCGATCAAGCTGCAGATATCCAAGTCCGACGCGCTCGAGGAACCCGAGCCGCGCGCGCATTTCGGCGAGCAGGTCGCGCGCGATCGTCGCGGCGCGCCCATCCAGTTGCAGGGTGCCGACCATCTCGGCCGCGCGCTGCACCGGCTCGCAGGTGATGTCGCTGATGGAGCGCCCATCGATCCGGACCGCCCGGGCGATGCGATTGAGTCTGCTGCCGTTGCAGGCGCTGCAGGTCGCGGCGCTGGCATCGTCGCTGCCCTGCGCGTCCGTCAGCGCGTTTTCCTCATCGAGGCCCGCCAACGTCAGGCCCGTGCCAAAGCACTGCCCGCACCAACCCCGGCGCGAATTGAACGAGAACAGGCGTGGATCCAGCTCCGGATAGCTGTTGCGGCATCCGGGGCAAGCGCGCTTGGTCGAATAGATCTGTGTGTCGCTGCGGCCCTGGACCTGCACCTGCACGAAACCTTTGCCGTGTTCCAGCGCGCGCTGCAGCGCCTCGTACAGCGCTGCGGATTCGCGTTCGGCGACGGTGACATTGGCAACCGGCAGCTCGATCGTATGCTCGCGAAAGCGATCGAGCCTGGGCCAGGGCCTGGTCGTTACCAGATTGCCGTCGACCCGCAACGTTCCAAAGCCACGATCGCGCGCCCACTTGGCCAGAGCGGTGTATAGCCCCTTGCGTGCGGTCACGAGCGGTGCAAGCAGCGTGAGCTTTCGGCCGCGATAGCGGCGCAACAGCTCGGCAGCCAGCGCCGCCGCTGACTGCGGCTCGATAGGCAGATCGCAGTCGGGGCAGAACTGCGTGCCGAGCTTGACGAACAGCAGACGCAGGAAATGCTGGATCTCGGTCAACGTTGCAACCGTGCTCTTGCGGCCACCGCGGCTGGTGCGCTGTTCGATCGCAACGGTTGGTGGGATGCCGAGGATCGCATCAACTTCCGGCCGGGCTGCAGGCTGCACGAACTGGCGCGCGTAGGCGTTCAGCGATTCCAGATAGCGTCGCTGGCCCTCATTGAAGATGATGTCGAAGGCCAGCGTCGACTTGCCCGAACCCGAGACGCCGGTGATTACCGTGAACTTGTCGCGCGGGATATCGACGTCGATCTCGCGCAGGTTGTGTTCGCGGGCGTTGCGCACGCTGATCATCGCCGGCGCAGCCGCTGTCGTTGCGTGGTGCGTTGGCGGCTCATTGATCTGCAGCGCGGCATTCGTACCCAGCAGAGTCTCGTACTCGGCCAGCGCGCGTCCGGTGTGCGAGGTCTTGTGGCGCCGGAGCTGCGCTGGAGTGCCCGCGGCAACCAGCAGACCGCCGCCACTGCCGCCCTCTGGTCCGAGATCGATGATCCAGTCGGCACTGCGGATCACATCGAGGTTGTGTTCGACAATCAGCAACGAATGACCCGCGTCGAGCAGCTTGCGCAGCGCGCCGAGCAACTTCGCGATGTCCTCGAAGTGCAATCCCGTCGTCGGTTCGTCGAACAGGAACAGCTTGCGACTCGCAGCCGACTTCGCTGCGGCAGAACGGGCCGCCGCAGCAGAACGGGCTGCGGTGTCTGCCAGATGCCCGGCGAGCTTCAGTCGTTGCGATTCGCCGCCCGAGAGCGTCGGCACCGGTTGCCCGAGACGAACGTACTCGAGGCCAACATCTGCCAGTGGCTGCAAGCGCACGGCGAGCTCCGGCACATCGGCAAAGAATGCCAGTGCCTCGGTGATCGTGAGCTCGAGCACATCGGCGATGCTGGCGCTGCGCCCATCCGCCGCGATGCAGGTGATCTCCAGCGTCTCGACGCGGTAGCGACGGCCGTTGCAGTCGGCGCAGCGCAGATACACGTCGGACAGGAACTGCATCTCGACATGCTCGAAGCCACTGCCGCTGCACAGGGCGCAGCGCCCCGTGCCGGAGTTGAAGCTGAAGGTCCCTGCTGTGTAGCCGCGTTCGCGGGCTTCGGGCTGCTGCGCGAAGCGCGCGCGGATCACATCGAAGGCGCCGACATAGCTGGCCGGGTTCGAGCGCGTCGTCCGGCCGATCGGTGACTGATCGACCATGATCACTTCATCGATCTGCTCCGCGCCCAGCAGCGCAGCATGTGCGCCGGGCGTGTCGCCCGGCAGGTTCTTGGCCTTCAGCAGCGCCGGGTAGAGCACGTCCTGGACCAGCGTCGATTTGCCGGAGCCTGAAACGCCGGTGAGGCAGACGAAGCGTTGCAAGGGGATGCGAACGTCGATGCCCTGCAGATTGTGCTGACGCGCGCCGCGCAGCTCGAGCCACTGCGTTGCCGCGCTGCTCGCATTGGCTGCGAGGGGCAGCTCGACGCGCCGCTCGCCGCGCAGGTAGGCGCCGGTCAGGGAGTCGCGGTGCGCCGCGACGCGTTCCGGGGTGTCGAAGCAGACGATCTGGCCGCCGCGTTCGCCGGCGCCCGGGCCCATATCGAGCAGTCGATCGGCCTGCAGCATGATCTGCGGGTCGTGCTCGACCACGACCAGTGAATTGCCGGCGTCTCGCAGCCGCCGCATCACGCCGATGACACGCTGCATGTCGCGCGGATGCAGACCAATCGACGGTTCATCGAGCACGAACAGCGTGTTGACCAGCGAGGTACCCAAGGCGGTCGTCAGGTTGATGCGCTGGACCTCGCCGCCCGACAACGTCCTTGATTGACGATCGAGCGTCAGGTAACCCAAGCCCACTTCGCACAGGAAGTCGAACCGGGTGTTGATCTCGCGCAGCAGCAGCTCGGTGGCCTCATCGAGTGCACCCGGAAGCCGCAGCGCACGGAAGAACTCCCGCGCGCGATCGATTGGCAGCAGCATCAGCTCGTGGATGTTCATCGCAGGCGCTGCGCCGAGTCGCCACAGCAAGGACGCCGGTTTCAGGCGCGCGCCATTGCAGGCGCTGCAAGGCGTGTACGACCGATAGCGCGACAGCAGCACGCGGATGTGCATCTTGTATGCGCGGCTCTCGAGCCACTCGAAGAAGCGCCGCGTGCCGTACCAGACGTTCCTGGCCCACTTGCCTTCGCCGGCCATGACCCAAGCGCGCTGCGGGTCGCTCAGGTCTCGCCACGGTACATCGAGCGGGATGCCGCGCTTGCGCGCCAGCCGTTCCATGTCCTGCTGGCACTCGCGGTAGGCATCGGTCTGCCACGGTTTGATGGCGCCGTCGCGCAGCGTCTTCGATTCGTCAGGAATCACCAGGCGGTAATCGACCCCGATGACCCGCCCAAAGCCCTTGCAGGTCTCGCAGGCCCCGAGCGGTGAATTGAACGAGAACGCACTCGGCGTTGGCTCGGCGTAAGTCAGGTCGCAGTCCGGGCAGTGCAGGTCGGTCGAGTAACGCCAGGTGTCGACGATCTTCTCGTCGGCGAGCAGCTGCACGTGCATGCGGCCCTGACCGACGTGCAGGCTCGCTTCGATCGCCTCAGCCAAGCGCTCCGGCGCCTCAGCCTCCACCCGCAGTCGGTCCTGGATGACCTCGAGCGAAGCCTGGCCCGTCTGCTGGATACGCGTGTAGCCCTGACGTTCGAGCAGCGCCCGGATCTCGGCTTCCTTGAATCGGGCCGGAATCGCGACCGGAAAGCAGATGTGCAGCCGCGGGTTATCCGCTGCGGCAGCGCGAGCCGTGATGTCGCAAAGGATGCTTTGCGGCGAGTCGCGCTGCACCGGTTTGCCGCAGCCGCTGCAGTACAATTGCGCCGCGCGCGCGAACAGCAGCTTCAGATGATCGTTGAGCTCCGTCATCGTGCCGACCGTCGAGCGCGAAGTCCGCACCGGGTTCGTCTGGTCGATCGCGATGGCGGGCGGCACGCCGTCGATCGAATCGACCTGGGGTCGGTCCATCCGATCGAGGAACTGCCGCGCGTAGGGAGAGAACGTCTCTACGTAGCGGCGCTGACCCTCGGCGTACAGCGTGTCGAACACCAGTGATGACTTGCCGGAACCCGAGACCCCGGTGACGACAACCAGCTCACGCAGCGGGATATCGACTGAGAGGTCGCGCAGGTTGTTCTGGCGAGCGCCGCGAACGGCGATCGCCGCAGAGGAGGGGGCGGGCATGCTCTCATTCTAGAAGAGTCGGGCCAAAAAAAAGGCCCGCATCGCTGCGGGCCTTCTGATCAAGCAAATGACCGTGGGTAACTACTGTTTGTAGGTGACCATCAGCATGAACTCGCGCGGCGGAAGAACCAGAAACCCTCCCAGAAATCCGCGGCTGCCGACGAACACTTGGTCCTTGTCCTGCAGGTTCTTGACCGTGAAGCGGAAATCCCAGTTTTCATTGACCGAGTAGCCGATCGTCGCGTTCAGAAGGTCGTATGCAGTCACGACAAAGTCATTTGTTGCCGAAGTGACGTAGTCGTCCTGACTGAACCAGTCGGCACCGATTGAAAGGCGGCCGCCTTCCGGTCCGATGGGTAAATCGAATCCGTAGTCGAAGCCAAGTGTGAAAGTGTAGTCCGGCAGCTGCGGAGGCGTCGCCGTGCCGCCATTGAGGAACAGGGTCGAGGCCCGCGCCGGTGCGCTGGTCGGGTCCAGGTCCTTGTACTTGCCGTCCAGAAACGCTGCGTTCAGGAAGATGGTCAGATCGTCCGTTGGCACGAAAGTCGTCTCGACTTCGAGGCCCTGAACCTCAACCTTGCCGGCGTTCTGAACCGGAAAAGCCGAAGTCCCGTTGGGCAGCGGCACAGTGGCGTTGAACGTGGCATCGTCGATGTTGGCCTGGAAAAGGGCCGCATTGACGCGGGCTCTACGGTTGAAGAACTCGGTCTTTGCGCCGAGTTCGAAGGTCGTGTTTTCCTCGGGTCCGTAGGCGATGCGTGCAATGTCGTTGTTGGTGATGTTGATGCCATTGTAGCCACCGGACTTGAAGCCCCTGGTGGCTGAGAAGTACAGCATCATGCTGTCCACTGATGCCCAGTCAACCGAGTAGTCGAGTCCCAGCTTGGGAGTGAACTTGGTGTACTTGTTGTCGATAGCGACCGGACCAAGCGGATCCGGCACGGGGTTCGGCCCCAGAAACAGGAACTGGAAGGTCTCGTCGAACTCCTTTTTGTCCTGAGTCCAGCGGGCGCCGGCGGTGATCTTCAGATTCTCGGTGATTGCGTAGCCCAATTCGCCGAATGCGGAAATTGACTTTGTCTGCGCCTCGATCTGGTTCTGAGACACTGCGCCGACGTTGAAGAACGGTCGCGTGATGTTCCAGCCAAAATCCTGCTTGCCGGTCTCGTCGAGGTAGAATAGGCCGACGAGATATTTCAGGGAGTCACCCTGCGCAGTGCCCTGCAGCTGGAGTTCCTGGGTAATCTGGCTGGCTTGCGGCGTCGAGGCGCCGATGACCTGGCCATCTCCGCCGAAGTCCGTGGTGAAGTAGTCGTTGGTGAAAACATATCCCGTGATCGAGCGGAGCGTCACGCTGCCGAAATCATAGGATGCGTTGATCGACGCAATGGTCTGCTTGGTTTCACCGCGCGGCTGATCAGAGATGACGCTCGGCCGACGCGTGATATCGGGTGTGCTGACCTCCCGCAGCGGGAACGTCAGCACAACATCGTCCGATGTGAACTGTCGATTCGCGGGGACCATCGGCGTGGTACCGGCCAGCAGTTGATTGGAATCGTTGCGGCTGTCGGAATGCGAAAACGAGAAGACAACATCCAGATTGTCGATCCCGGTGTAGCGCAGCTTGGCGCGCGCGGCCCAGTTGCGCTCCAGGCCCGTGTCTTCTCCGGTCAGGCGATTGCGGTACTGGCCGTCCTTGTTGTTGATCTGCGCAGAAAACGAAGCTGCCCACGCGTCCGAGAGCCGCATGCCCGTGCTCAGGCTGGCAATGTACTGGCTGTCGTTGCCGGCGCCGACACGGACCGTAAGCCAGTCCTTATCGCCGGGAGTGCGCGACACGAATTTCAGTGCGCCGGCCAGTGTGTTGCGGCCGTATAGCGTGCCCTGAGGTCCGCGCAGTACTTCGACACGCTCGATGTCAGCCAACGTCACGTTGTTGCCGTTCAGGCGACCGATGTAGATGTCGTCGACATAGATGCCGAATGGGGATTCGGCGACGACCAGTGATGCGTCCTGTTGCAGCGAGCCGCGCAGCGACGGTGACAGGTTGGTCGGCGAAGTGATGTTGTTGGACATCTTGAGGCTGGGCACATAGCGCTGAAGGTCGCGTGCTTCCACGATTTGCAGCCTTTCGATCGACTCCGCAGTGATCGCGCTGACCGCGATGGGCACCGACTGCAACGACGCCTCGCGCCGCTCCGCGGTAACCACCACTTCCTGCAGTCCACCGGCATCCGCCGTGGAAGAAGAGTTCGACTGGGCAAATGCCGCCGACGCGCAGAGCGCTGCCGAGGTGGCAAAAACCAACACGCTGTTCTTCGACATAAGCAATCGTCCCCTGGGTTTGATTCGTGACGATCCGCTCGGATCGCCGTGCGGACTTTAATTCGGGTCGGCCTTTGTTGGCAGGAAACAACAAACGGACTCAGCGCTGCCTTGGACGCCCCAGCTTACTAGCGATTCCCACGGTATAGTCAATTTCGGCAACGGTCATTGCGTTTTCCGATCTACTTCTAGAGCGATCCGTGCAGGAAATTCACCAGTACCGCGAGCGCCTCGAGCAACTGGGACTCAACCCGGGAAACTGTGTGCTCATCGAACGGCCGTGGCCGATTGCGCTGGTGCGCGTGTGGTATCCATCCGGTTCGCTGGCGCGTGCACCCTTGCCGTTCCATGACCTGTTTGCGGCCCAGCGGCACTGCCTGTTGCGCGAGCATCTGAACCCGCGGCGGCGCGACTACGAGTTTCGTCGCGGAGTCGTCGGCTTCACGCCGGCCGGCAGCCGCTGGACGATCTCGTGGACCGGGGTGCTCGAAGGGGTCGGTATCTGGATCCCGCGCGAATCGCTGGCGCACGGAGCAGAGTTTGCGGGCGTTACGAGCCCCACGGACCTGAACTGGCGCCTCGCGCTTGCCGATCACGCGCCGGCGATCGCGCACCTGGCGATCGAGCTCGCGCAGCAGTCGCTCAGCGATTTCCCGTATGGACGCGGCTACAGCGAGCAGCTGGCTGCGACCTTGCTGACAATGATTGCCCGGCGCTATGCGACGGGCGCGCGTGCTCAGGCGCTGCGGCCCGTTGCGCGCCACCCACGACTGGCTTTGGCGCTGCGCTATATAGAGGAGCACCTGGACGAACGGATCTCAGCTGAAGACATCAGCCTTGCGGCGGGCGCGTCAATTCCGCATCTGAACCGCTGCTTCCGTGCCGAGGTCAGCAGTTCGATCTGGCAGTACGTGCGCACGCAACGCCTGGAACGTTCACGACTGCTGCTGCAGTCGACGTCTCTGCCGGTTACCGAAGTCGCGCGAGCGAGCGGCTTTGCTTCGGCCTCGCACTTCGTGACCAGCTTCCGGCGCGTCTATGGCGTGACGCCGCAGGTGTTTCGCGAGACCCATTCGGCGCGCTGATACTGCGGCCGACTGGCGGATGCGCGGCGCGCTTCGCGCCCGCAATGTGGTCCGTCGCACCATGAGCGTAATGGGTTAGTGCAGGCGGCGCGCATGATGGCGTGCAATGAGACTCTTGGACATCGCGCTGATCGGCGCCGGCATCGCCGGCCTCACGGCCGCGCGCGCGCTGCAGCTGCAGGGCTTTCGCGTGCGGGTCTATGAGCAGACCCCGCAACTCGGCGAGGTGGGCGCGGGGCTCACGATCAGCCCCAACGCTACGCATGTACTGCATGCGCTGGGCCTAGGTGAGACGCTGGAGCGGATCGGCATGCGCCCGCAACGCGGCGGCGTCAAGCACTGGCGCACTGGCGAGACCTTGGTGGACATTCCGCGCGGCGATGAAATGCTGCAGCGCTATGGCGCGCCATATTACCAGGTGCATCGCGCGGATCTGCACGCAGCCCTGGCAAGACTTGTCACTCAGGCTGATCCAGAGGCGCTGGTGCTCGGCGCGCGGTTCATCGCGGTCCGCGACACTGCCCGTGGTGCGGCCGTGCAGTTTGCGAACGGCGAGACGGTCGAAGCGGACTTGCTGATTGGCGCTGATGGGGCCCGCTCGGCGCTGCGGACCCAGGTATTCGGTGCGTCCCAGCCGCGTTTCACCGGCTACATCGCCTACCGCGGGCTGGTGCCCACCAATGCGTTGCCGCTGGGGCTGATCGAGCCGGCATCGTGTATTTCCATTGGCCCCGGCCGGAACTTCACCCGCTACCTGATTCGCCAGGGAGATTTGGTCAACTACGTTGGCTTGTCGGAACGCAGTGACTGGCAGCAGGAGGGGTGGTCGATTCGCTCGAGTATCGGTGAGCTGCAGGCCGAGTACGCGGGTTGGTACGAGGGCATCCAGCAGATCATCTCGGCAACACCCGCAGACACGATCTACAAATGGGCGCTGTACGATCGTGATCCGCTGCCTACCTGGACGCGCGGGCGGATCACTCTGGTCGGCGACGCGGCGCATCCGATGCTGCCGTTTCTGGGCCAGGGCGCGGCGATGGGCATCGAGGACGGCCTGATTCTGGCGCGTGCGCTCGGTGCTGCGGACTCGATCGACCAGGCGCTGCAACGCTATGAAGGCGCGCGTCACGAGCGGACCACTTACGTGATGCTGAAGTCGCGCGAGACCGCGCGCGCCTACCACCGTGCCGATCCGGACAACTACGCTCCCGGCGGGCATCTGAGTGCGGAGTCGCTGGGGCTGATGGCCTATAACCCGGCGGCGGTGCCGATCTGAGCAGACGCTCCACACGCCTCCTCGGTGCGCTGACCGTGGAGGCGGCATTCTGCGAGGACGTGCAGCGAACCTTGCGCCAGTGTCGGCTGGGCAGTTATCCGCGTGACTGGGTGGGTCCCGAACTCGAGCGGCCGCACAATCTACAGCGCCGACTGAACCGCTGGATGCCGGACGTGGAAGTCGGGCTGGAGCGCCACGCCCGATTCGCTGGCCGTCGAGTCAAAGCCGCCACGCTGCGGGCAGCCATAGCATCTCGATCACCGGGATTCGCACGCGGGGCTGTCTTCATGTGCAAGAATCTGCGCAGCGCCGATCCGAACAAGCGGGGCCGGCCGTACCTGTACGAAGTCCGCGTCTGCATCGATGACGATGGGCCGGAAGGCCGGCCGCAAACACTGCTCGATTGCGCTACCGTGGCGCGGCGCGAACAGGGTTGCGGCGAGCGCTTCTGGATCGACGACGTCTAGCAATCGCAGGGCCGATCTTCTATTTCAATCGAGGGGATGTGACATGGCTGATCAAGACAAGGCAGAAGTTTCCCGCCGCGACATGCTGCAGCTCGCAGCCGGTCTTGGCGTTGCCGGTGCTGCCGCGATCGGCGCGGGCGCGGCGAATGCGCAGACGACCAAGAACTCGCGCGGCACCAGCAAGATCAAGTTCAACAACACGATGAACTTTGCCGATCCGGAGTGGAATCGCGACGCCTACGCCCGCCTGCAGGGTGATCTCGATTTCACCAAGACCCGCTATGGGTGGCTTGGGGGCCCGGTAATGGGTGCCGCGCCAGGTGAGAAGGTCAAGCCGTTGTTCTACATGGAAGGCTTTTCGGCCACTCGTCTGATTCCAATCGAAGGCGGTTACCGCAAGCTGCTGCGCGAAGTCGTGGTTTATCGAGAGATGACCATGCGCGGCCCCGGCAAGATCCTCGAAGCCTGGGATAACCCGTACACGGGCGAGACGGTGCGGGTCGTGCCGATCATCAATGACCCGTTCAACTACAACCTCACGCTCGACTATCCGGATCCGCCGAGCTTCGGCGGACTCAACACCGAGAAGCCGCCGAAGTTCCCATTCATCCTGCCGTGGTCGATCAAAGGCGACATGATGCACCTGACGACCGACATCCACCTGTATTACCCGAATGCGCTGCAGCCCGAAAAGTGGCTGCGGGAATCTGCAGGCTCGATGGTGCAGGTCACCGAGCTCTATCGTTACTACTTCAGTTTGGCTGACATGCAGAACCCGAACCTGACGCAGGTGCCGTGCTCAGGCTGCTGGGCGCGCGTGACGCCATGGCTGCCGTGGATGCTGATGGGTACCAAGCCCGGCCACACGCTCTACATGGTTGATTTCACCGGTGCGGACAACCCGGGCCACATGTCGCCGGAATTGCGCGCCTGGCTCGAGAGCACGACCGAGCGCGCCAAGCTGTTGACGCCGCCGGAGTCCGACTACGGTCCGTCGCTGTCGTCGCTCGAGAATTACGCTCGCGAGCAGACGCCTGCGCCGGCGAAGTAACCCGCCATGCGCAGGCTGCGCGGTCTCGCTGCCGGGGCGCTGCTGGCGATCGGCGCGTCGGTCGCCGTGGGTGCCGAGCCATCGGATGCTGACGTCGCTGCGGCACATGCCGCCGCGATCGTCATCGACGCGCACGTCGATCTGCCGCCGGAGTTTGCGACCGAGAAGGCGGATCCCGGCGTGGATGGCAAGTCGCAGCTCGATCTGCCGAAGCTCGAGCGCGGCGGAGTCGATGCGGCGTCATTGGCGGTATTCGCCTGGCAGCAGACGCGAACACCCGAGCAGGACGCCATTGCGGTCGCGACGGGCCAGCAGAAACTCGCGGCGATTCGCCGCGCAGTCGATTGGTATCCGAGCCGGATGGCGCTCGCGCTGACTCCCGATGATGTCGTGCGGCTCGAGCGGGAGGGCAAGCGGGCAGCGATCGTCTCGGTGCTGAACGGCACCGTGCTCGGCGCCAAGGCGGAGCTGCTGGATCAGTACTACGACTCGGGTCTGCGGCAGCTCGGCTTCACGCACGCCAGCCACAACTACCTCGCTGATTCTTCGCGGCCGCTGGCCAAGAACGGCGACGCTGAGGTGCTATGGGATGGGCTTTCACCTTTGGGCCGCGAGCTCGTTCCAAGGCTGAACCGCCTCGGCGTCATCATCGATGTCTCGCAGCTGTCATCGAAGGCGCTCGAGCAGGTGATCGCGTTGAGCGCGGCGCCAGTCATCGCGTCACACTCGGGCGTGCGCGCGATGATCAACGAGGCGCGTAATCTGAGCGACGATGAGATCAAGCGCATCGCGCGCGGCGGTGGGGTCGTGCACGTCGTCGCGTTCAGTGCCTATCTGAAGCGTCCGCCGGAGTCGTATTACGCAGCGGTGGCAGAGCTGCGTGCCCGCGCCGGCGTTCCGGACGATGCGGCGCTTGCCAGGCTGCCGGACGCCCAGCGCAACGCCTTCCAGGGTGAGTTCTTCGGCCTGATGCGCAGCCTGCCGAAAGCCAGCGTCGCGGATCTCGTCGATCAGATCGAGCATGTCGTGAAACTCGTTGGAGTCGACCACGTTGGCATTGGTACGGACTTCGAGCATGGTGGCGGAGTTGTCGGCTTCATGAACGAAGCCGAAGCGCCAAGCGTCACGCGCGAGCTGCTGCGCCGCGGCTATGACGCAAGCGACATCGCGAAGATCTGGGGCGGCAACTACCTGCGCGTCTGGCGCGAAGTCGAGCGTGTCAGCGCGGCTCAGGCGAGAAAAGCGGCCGCGTAGTCGTCCATCGCGGCGCGGACGACTTTCAGTGCGTGAGCGCGTTCGTAGACGCGTGCGATCCGCACCTTGTTGCGCTGTCCCGGCACCATTTTGTACGTCATGAAGTAGTGCTGCAGACGCTCGACGTAGATCGGCGCAATGTCGGCCAGCGTGCGTGCCTTGCCGGAGACGTGATCGTTCTCGACAACCGCGATCAGTTTGTCGTCCGCTTCGCCGCCATCGATCATCTGGAAGCCACCTATGACCCGCACCGGCACGATCACTTCGCAGTGATTGACCGGGCGTTCTGAGATCACGCAGACGTCGAGTGGATCACCATCGCCCTTCTTGGCGCCGCGCGCCAGCGCGGCAACCCGCTCATCGCAGTAGGTGCGGGGGATGAAGCCGTACAGGGTCGGCGGCATCGACGAGGTGCGGTGCGGGCGATCGAGGCGCAGGTAGCCCGAGATTTTGTCAATTTCATATTTCATGAAGTCGAACGGCGTGATTTCGATGTAGGCATCGACCCACTCCGGAGGGTCACGGCCGATGTTGAGTCCGTGCCAGGGATGGGGCCTGAAGTGATTGATCGGCCGGCGTTCAGAACTCATCGCTTTTTGGGCTCCTGGCAGCAGTTTCGCGCGCCATGGTAGCCGCCGCGCAGCCGTATGGTCTAATGCCCGCCATGGACGCGGCCCGAGAAATCACCAGTTACCGACGCTACTGGGCGTCGCGCTTTGGCGTGGCGCCGTTCCTGCCGATGTCGCGGGCCGAGATGGACGCCCTCGGCTGGGACAGCTGCGATGTCATCCTGGTCACCGGCGACGCTTACGTCGATCACCCGAGTTTCGGCATGGCGATCGTGGGTCGCGTGCTCGAGGCGCAGGGTTTTCGGGTCGGCATCATCGCGCAACCCGACTGGCACAGCGCGGCGCCGTTCAAGGCTCTGGGTGCGCCGAATCTGTTCTTTGGCGTGACCGCCGGCAACATGGATTCGATGGTCAACCGCTACACCAGCGATCGGCGTGTGCGCAGCGACGATGCCTACACGCCGGGCGGCGAGGGCGGCAAGCGTCCGGACCGCTCGGTCATCGTCTACGCGCAGCGTGTCCGTGAAGCGTTTCGCGATGTGCCGATTGTGATCGGCGGCATCGAGGCGAGCCTGCGGCGCATCGCGCACTTCGACTACTGGTCGGAGAAGATCCGCCGCTCGATCCTGCTCGATTCCAAGGCCGATTTGCTGGTGTTCGGCAATGCCGAACGACAGATCGTTGAAATCGCGCATCGCCTGGGAGCGGGCGAGCGGCTGCAGGATATTCGCGATTTGCGCGGCACCGTCTTTACAGTGCCCGCGATCCCTGAGGACTGGATCGAAGTCGATTCGACGCACCTCGACACGCCGGGGCCTTTGAATCCGCCCGTCGACCCGTACGCAGCGAAGCCGGAGATCGGTGCCGGCGCCACGAGCGCGCCGACCGGCGAAACGGTGGTGCGTTTTGCGCGCGATGTGCGCAATCAGGATCGTGAGCGCAGCGTGATCCGCTTGCCGAGCTACGAGGCCGTCAGCGACGACCCGGTGCTGTATGCGCACGCCTCGCGGATCCTGCATCTGGAATCGAATCCTGGCAATGCCCGGGCGCTCGTGCAGCGCCACGGCGGCGTCGATGTGTGGCTGAACCCGCCACCGATTCCGCTGCAGACCGAGGAGATGGACTGGATCTACGAGCTGCCCTATCAGCGGCAGCCGCACCCGTTCTACGGCGACGCAGCGATCCCCGCCTACAAGATGATCCGCTTCTCGATTGCGATCCAGCGCGGTTGTTTTGGCGGCTGCACGTTCTGCTCGATCACCGAGCATGAGGGGCGAATCATTCAAAGCCGCTCCGAGTCCTCGATCCTGCGCGAGATCGAGACCGTGCGTGATGAGGTGCCCGGTTTCACCGGCGTGATTTCTGATCTCGGCGGACCAACGGCGAACATGTACCGGCTCGCCTGCAAAACGCGCGAAATCGAATCGGCATGCCGCAGGCCGTCCTGTGTATTTCCAGGCGTGTGCCCGAACCTGAACACCGATCATCAGCCGCTGATCGAGTTGTATCGCAAGGCACGGGCGCTGCCCGGCATCAAGAAGGTGTTGATTGCGTCCGGTGTGCGCTACGACCTGGCGATTGAATCCCCGGAGTACGTCAAGGAGCTCGCCCAGCACCATGTCGGCGGCTATCTGAAAATTGCGCCGGAGGCCATCACCGACGGTCCGCTGTCGATGATGATGAAGCCGGGCGTCGGCAGCTACGACCGCTTCAAGGAGCTGTTCGACCGCTACTCGAAGGAAGCGGGCAAGGAGCAGTACCTGATCCCGTACTTCATCGCCGCGCATCCGGGCACGACGGACGCAGACATGCTCGAACTTGCGCTGTGGCTGAAGAGGAATGGGTTCCGCGCGGATCAGGTACAGGCGTTTCTGCCGTCACCGATGGCGACCGCGACGGCCATGTATCACAGCGGCCGCAATCCGCTGAAGCGGCTGCGCCGCGATGGCGGTGAGGTGCGTGTTCCCAAAGGCCTCAAGGTCCGCCGATTGCACAAGGCTTTCCTGCGCTACCACGATGCCAACAACTGGCCCGTGCTGCGCGAGTCGCTGCGACGCATGGGTCGCGCCGATCTGATCGGCCCGGGCAAACATCAGCTGGTCCCGGCGCACCAGCCGATCGGCACCGGAGGCACCGGGCACGGAGCAGCGCGCGCGCCGACGCACAGGCAGCGGATCCGTACGCAGCATACGGGCTTGCCGCGAGTGCCTCGAGCGCCAGCCGGGTCGCCCGGCAAGCGCAACTCACACTGACCAATGGTTGCCGACAAGAATGCTGTCGCGTTTGCTGTCAGAACGTTTTTTGACAACGCGACCTCGACGTTCACCTACGTTGTTCGGGATTCCGTCTCCGCAGCAGCGCTGATCATCGATCCGGTGCTCGACTACGATCCGCGCTCGGGTTGCGTGTCAACCGGGTCTGCCGATGCCGTCCTCAGCTACTGCCGCGCAGAGGGCATCGACGTGCAATGGATCCTGGAAACGCATGCGCATGCCGATCATCTGTCTGCTGCCGAGTATCTGAAGAGCCTGCTCGGCGCGCGCGTCGCGATTGGCGCGGGCATTGTCGACGTGCAGCGAACGTTCAAGCAGCTGCTCGTACTCGGTGAGGAGTTCGTCGCCGACGGCAGGCAGTTCGACCGGTTGCTCGTGGAAGGCGAGGAAATCTCCTGTGGCGACCTGAGCGTGCGTGTGCTCGCAGTGCCCGGGCATACGCCAGACAGCGTCGCATTCGTGATTCAAGATGCGGTCTTCGTTGGCGATTCGATTTTCATGCCGGACGTTGGCACGGCCCGCTGCGATTTTCCCGGCGGCGATGCGCACGCGCTCTACGCGTCGGTACAGCGACTGCTCAAGATGCCGGATCTCACGAGACTGTACCTTTGCCACGACTATCCTCCGGCCGGCCGCGATCCGAGTTCGCTGACGACGCCGGCAGCGCAGCGCAAAGCAAACGTCCATGTGCGTGACGGCATCGATGTCGAGAGTTTCGTTGCGTTGCGAACGACGCGCGACGCAAACCTGCCGAAGCCTGTCCTGCTGTGGCCGTCGATTCAGACCAACATCCGCGGCGGTGCGCTGCCTCCGCCGGATTCTGGCGGGCGGAGATTCATGCGTATTCCGATCAGCGGTGCTCTTTCATGAATGACAGTCTCAGCAACTGGCAGCGCTCACGCCGACTGCTGGTTACCGCGGGATTGCTGATCGCGCTGGCAACAATGCTTGGCGCGTTCGGAACTCATGGGCTGAAACCGCGTCTGAGTCCCGAGAAATTCGATTCTTTCGAAATAGCTGTCACTTATCACTTTTTTCATGCGCTGGGGCTGCTTGGAATAGCGCTTTTTCAGCACAATCATGCGTCTTTGTGGCTGGTCTGGTCGACCCGGTTGTTGCTCACGGGCATCGGCCTGTTTTCGGGTAGCATCTACCTTCTGACCTTCGGGGCACCAAGCTTTCTAGGCATGGTCGCGCCGCTCGGCGGGCTGTCACTGATGGCCGGCTGGGTTTTTTTTGCAATCGCCGCCTATCAGTCTGGTAAGGAGAAGTTAAATGAATGATGAAAAGCAGCAGAAGTTCACGTCAAAGGTGCGGCGCGGCCTGGTCTGGGTGCACCGCGTGGCCGGGACGGAACTCGACAATATCAAGAACGCCGCGGGTGGCGGTCGCATCACGGGAATGACCGCTGCGGAGCTCGCAGACCTGGAAGCGGCGCTGACCTGGATCGCGCAGAACAAGCAGACTGACTGACGCTGCAGCGGAGCGCCACACCGCTGCGTTGCTTCAGCGCGCGGAGTTAAAAGTGTCGCAGGCCTGCAGCTGGCCACTGTCGAGTCCGCGTCGAAACCACGCCATGCGCTGCTGAGCCGTGCCGTGCGTGAACGACTCGGGCACGACTCGGCCTTGCACGTGTCGCTGGATCGTATCGTCGCCGACGGCCGCTGCGGCACCAAGGGCTTCTTCCACGTCGCCGCTCTCCAGGATCTGGCGTGAGCGATTGGCGTGATGCGCCCAAAGGCCTGCGTAGCAATCTGCCTGCAGCTCCATCATGACCTGCAGCAGGTTCCGCTCGGCCTCACCGGAGCGCGCCTGGGCTTCGCGGACGCGTGCCGAGGTGCCAAGCAGCGTCTGCACGTGGTGACCGACTTCATGCGCGAGCACATAGGCCTGGGCGAAATCGCCCGGTGCCTGGAAGCGCGTCTCAAGCTCGCGATAGAACGCCAGGTCGATGTAGATTTTCTGATCGGCGGGGCAGTAGAAGGGTCCGGCGCCGGAATCCGCGACGCCGCATTCTGAGCGGACCTGCGACTCGAACAGCACCAGCGTCGGCGGCGTGTACTGTGCGCCACCGTTGCGGAAGATCTCGCCCCAGGTGTCTTCGGTGTCGGCGAGCACGACCGACATGAAGCGCCCGCCGGCGTCGGTCACCGGGCCGGTGCGACCCGCCTCCGGTACGGCTTGCCCCATCGGTAACTGCTCGGCGACCTGTACGACACCGAGCACGACGCGCGGATCGATGCCGAGAAACCAGGCTGCCGCCAACGCGATCAAGGTGCCGACGATGCCGAAGCGCATCCCGCGCCCGCGGCCGACCCCCATGCCGCGCCGGTCTTCGACGTTTTTGCTCTCGCGTCCGCCCTCGGTGCGCATGTTTGAGTCCGTTGCTTCTTCGGCAGAGGCTGTTGCGTCAGTCTAGCTTATCAGCCAGTCGATCATTGCGGTGGCGACGGGCTGCGGCACTTCCTCATGCACGTAGTGGCCAGCGTTGGCGAAACGCACCAGTGCTGAGCCTGGCAACAGCGCCTGCAGCTGATCGGCCTCGCTGAGCGGTTTGTTCCGATCCTGGTCACCCCAGACGATCAGCGTCGGCACCCGAACCTGCGGGGCGAGTGCGATCTCCGCGCCTTCGGCATACTGCTGCATCAGCGAGGTCATGCCGGTGGCATAGCCTTCGCTGCGCGCGGCGAGCATGACGTCATCCATAACGGCTGGGGTGATGAGGCTCTCATTGACGTAGGACTTCTTGAGGAAGTTCTCCCGAAACTGACGATCGGCGAACATCCGCGCCGACAGCCTGGGCAACGGCGGCACCGGCAGCTGTACGATCCTGGGTACGCCGGTGCTCAGGATGCCGGGGTTCATCAGGATCAGTCCGGCGGCATCGCGATCCTTCACCACCGCCTGCAGTGCAATGGCGCCGCCGAGCGAATGGCCCACGTAGATCGCTCGTCGCAAACCGAGCGCATGGGCCGCCGCGACGACCACGTCCGCCTGCGGGCCGTTGTGATAATCGTGCTCGACGGGCTTTGCCGACAGTCCGTAGCCCGGTAGATCGAGCGCCACGACATGGCAGCACCCGGCCAGCAGCGGCGCGAGTTCGCGCCAGCTCTGCAGCGAGTTGGCGAAGCCGTGGATCAGCACCAGATCGGGCTTGCCGGGTCCGGCAACGCCCCAGCTGCGATAGCGCAACTCGAGCCCATCAACCTCAACGAAGCGATCCTCGGTGTTGGCGAGTTGCCGCGCCGGCACCTCGGCTTGCATGGGCCAGTAGGCATAGGCGCTCAGCGCGACCCACAGCAGCGCGACGGCACCGAGCAGACCAATCGACAGGCGCCGCAGCGTTCGCATGCGCCCATTGCATACAATTGCGATCCGCCCTGCAACTGTCCGAGAACCGCATCCAACCCGTCGCACCATCCGGCCTGCCGATCGATCAGGCGCTGCCAGCGCTGCGTGTTGCGCTGATTCAGGGCAACAGCGCTGTACTGCAGGCGCCGCCGGGTGCCGGCAAGAGCACGGTCGTGCCGCTGGCACTGCTCGATGCACCGTGGCTCAAGCGCCGCAAGATCCTGATGCTCGAGCCGCGGCGCCTGGCGGCGCGCGCCGTCGCCAGCCGGATGGCCACGTCGCTCGGAGAGCCGGTTGGCCAGACGGTCGGCTATCGGATGCGGCTCGATACGCGCGTCAGTGCGGCGACGCGTATTGAAGTCGTCACCGAGGGTGTGCTGACGCGAATGCTGCACGCAGATCCTGCGCTCGAAGGTGTCGGCGCGGTGCTGTTCGATGAGTTCCACGAGCGCAACCTGCAGGCCGATCTCGGCCTCGCACTGCTGCTGCAGGCGCGGCGCGCGCTCGAGACCGACCTGCGCATCGTCGTGATGTCTGCAACGCTCGATGGTGCGGCGATTGCAGCCTTGCTCGATGACGCACCGGTCGTTCGCTGTGAGGGCCGGACGTTCGACGTCGCCGTTCACTACCTCGGTAGCGGGTTCCCGCTGCTGCCCGGTGGCGCCGAATCGCCGGAGCGCGCCGTGCTGCTGGCCGTGCAGCGAGCGCTCCGTGAACATGACGGCGACGTGCTGGTGTTCCTGCCGGGCGCGGCCGAGATCCGGCGCGTGCAATCGATGCTCGAGGGGACAGCGCCGCGTGCAGGATTTTCGAACCCGCAGTTGCTACGCGTGCTGCCGCTTTACGGCGAGCTCGACGCCACCGCCCAGGACCTGGCGCTGCGCACCGCGACCGATGGTTGCAGGCAGATCATCCTCGCGACCAATATCGCCGAAACGAGCCTGACCATTCCCGGCATCCGCGTGGTCGTGGACAGCGGACTTGCTCGACGCAGCCGCTTCGATCCGGTGACGGGCATGTCGCGCCTCGAGACGGTGCGCATCTCGCGCGCCGCCGCCGAGCAGCGGCGTGGCCGCGCCGGTCGGGTCGCAGACGGTGTGTGCTATCGGCTGTGGAGCGAGGGGTCACATCGCAGTCTTGGCGCATTCACACCGCCAGAGATCCTCGATGCGGATCTGGCAGCGCTGGCGCTCGATCTGGCGCGCTGGGGTGCTCAGGATGCGGCCGATCTGCGCTGGCTCGACCCGCCGCCAGCGGCAGTCCTCGGCAGCGCACGCGACCTGCTTCGACGCCTTGGGGCGCTCGATCCGGAGCAGCGGCTCACTGCGCGCGGTCGTCGCATCAGCGAGCTGCCGCTGCATCCGCGGCTGGCCCAGTTGTTGCTGGTTGCCGCTGAGCATGGCGTGCCGGATCTCGGTGCCGATCTGGCGGCGCTGCTGACAGAGCGCGATCTGTTGCGGCGCGTCGGCGCGAGCAGCGGCACCGACATCAGTCTGCGGCTCGATCTGCTGCGCCGCTCGAGCACTGTGCACCAGGTCGATGCGCGTGCGCTGGAGCGCGTGCGCCGGATCAGTGCCCAGCTACGCCGTGCGCTGCCGCGCGAACGGGTGGCTGTGTCATCTGCCGAGCGTCAAACCGGTGCTGCGGGAATGTTGCTCGCGGCGGCCTGGCCAGATCGAATCGGTCGGTTACGCGCGGCGGGTGAGCGACGCTACCTGCTCAGCAACGGGCGCGGCGCGCAATTCGAACGCGCTGACACCCTGTCGCAGCGCGAGTTCATCGTTGTGCTCGATGTGGATGACTCTGACCGTGACGCCCGAATTCAGCTTGCAGCGGCCCTCGATCGCGACGACATCGATGCCGCGCTGGCTGGGCAGATTGAATCGGAAGCGGTGGTCGAGTGGCTCGAGCGCGAGCAGGCGGTAGCGGCGCGCCAGATCGAACGGCTCGACGCGCTGGTGCTTTCGGAAAGACCCTGGACAGCGCCGCCCGAGCGGACTGCGGCGGCGATGCTGCTCGGACTGCGTTCGATGGGCCTCGGTGCGCTGCCCTGGAGCGACGAGGCGCGCGCGCTGCAGGCGCGGGTCGAGTTTGTGCGCGTGCTGCCAGATGGCCGATGCAAGGACTGGCCCCTGTTCACCGATGCGGCCTTGCTGGCCGAGCTCGATATCTGGCTCGCGCCCTGGCTCGCCGGCGTCACGCGGCGCAGCCAGCTGGCGGCCGCGCCGCTGCTCGACGCGCTGCGCGCGCGGCTCGGTCATGCCCGGCAGTCTCAGCTGGACTCGCTCGCGCCGACGCATCTGACCCTGCCAACGGGGTCGCGCGCGCGAATCGATTATCTCGATGACCTTGCGCCCTGCGCGGCGATGCGCATGCAGGAAGTCTTTGGCATGGCCGATACGCCGCGCATTGGTGGCGGTCGCGTGGCCGTGACGTTCAAGTTGCTGTCGCCGGCTCAGCGGCCCCTGCAGGTCACGCGCGACCTTGCGAGCTTCTGGCGCAACGCGTATCGCGAAGTTCGCAAGGACATGCGAGGTCGCTACCCGAAACACTACTGGCCGGAGGACCCGCTGCAGGCGGAACCCACGCGCGGCGTGCGCCGCCCGCGTCAGTGAGTGATGACGACCTTGCCCAAGTGGCTGCCGGTGTCGAGGTAGTCGAGCGCCTCAGCGGCGGCTTCGAAAGCGAACCGCCGGTCGATCACGGGCCGGATCCGATGCTTGTCGATGAACGCGAGCATCGCCTCGAAGTCGACCCGTGAGCCGACCGTGATCCCGGAGACGCTGGCATTCTTGACGACCAGAGGGATCGCCGGCACATCCGCGGCGAAACCTTCTGCAAGGCCGCCGATCATTGCGATGTGACCGCGAATCGACAGCGCGGCGAGTGATTTGGCCAGCGTGCCCTTGCCGCCGACCTCGAGCACCTGCTGGATACCACCGCTTTGCTCGATGATTCTCTTCTCCCAGTCCGGCCTGTCGCGGTAGTTGACGGTGCCTGTGGCGCCGAGCTTGCGCGCCTCGGCGAGTTTGGCGTCGCTCGAGCTCGTGATGAAGCCTCTTGCGCCCGCCGCCACAGCGAACTGCAAGCCGAAGATCGACACGCCACCGGTGCCGAGCAGTAGCACGTTGTCGTTCGCCTGCATCCGGCCGCGCGTGACCAGGCCGCTCCAGGCCGTCACCGCAGCGCAGGGCAGCGTTGCGGCTTCCTCGAACGACAGATGGGCCGGCACCGCGAGCCAGCCCGCTTCAGGCAGCGTCACGTACTGCGCCAGCAAGCCGTCGATGCCGCCGCCGAGCGCCGAGCGACTGAAGTCGGCCGGCGGACGTTCATCGGTCCAGCGCTGGAAAAAGTTCGCGACAACTTTGTCGCCGACCTTGAAGCGGCTCACTCCGGTGCCGATCGCGACGACCTCACCGGCACCGTCCGACAGCGGCACGACCGACTGCAGGTCGGCGACGGGATAGAACCCCTTCTGGATCATCCGATCGCGGCGATTCAGCGACGTCGCGCGCACGCGCACCAGTATTTCACCGGCACCGGCCGGCTTGATCGGCGCGCCCTCGCGCATCTGCAGGCTGAAACCCTGCGCCTGCTTGACGAACTGATACTGCAGCTGGCTGTTGGCAATACTCATAAAGACGATTCCTGTCGCCGGTTCCGGACTGGCGTGCGCCGCAGACGATACACGAGTCGGTCGCGCTGTTCGGTTCAGAGTGGCGCGCCGTCCTCGCGCTCGACCGCCACGACCGCCGCGCGTGGCTGCGAATCGCCGCCGTCTGGCCAGTGGCTGACCGGGCGTTCGACGCTGCCGCCGTCGCCGGGATGCTGGATTGCGAGAAACAGCGTGCGTCCGTCCGGCGTAAACTCGCAACCGCAGATCTCTGAACCGAGCGGACCGCTGGCGATCTGCCGCAGCTGGCCGCGTTGTGGTCCGCTGGTCGGCACGACGAAGCAGCCGTTGTTCGGCAGCGCCGGGTCGTCGGTATCGGTGACGATCCAGAGCCGCCCTGCTGGATCGAAGCCGAGATTGTCGGGGCAGGCGATCGGACTGATCTGACTCGAATCGGCAAAGCCGGCGTAATACGCATCCGCCGCGCCGAGGCCCCCTCTGGCCAGATCCTCATAGCGTGTCAGCAGGCGGGCGCCCGGTGCCGATGGATCGCCGGCGAGCAGGAACACATTCCACGAAAAGCGCAGCGCCGCAGCATCCGCACTGTCTTCTTCGATCTCGATGATGTGGCCGCGATCGTTGCGACTGCGCGGATTCGCCGCATCGATGCCGACCTGAACTTCGCGACTGCGGAGCGTTTCGGTGGCCGCGGATTCCTGACGGTCGCCGTTCTTGGTGCAGGCGATATAGACCTGGCCGGTCAGCGGGTTCGGCTCGACGTCTTCCGGTCGGTCCATCGGTGTGGCACCGAGCAGATCGGCCGCGGCACGCACCTTGATGACGACATCGCCCTGATCGCGGAAGCCATTGCGCGAGTTCAGCGGGCCGTTCTCATCGTGCACCAGCGGCAACCACTCGCCGCGCCCCGAGTCGTCGAAGCGTGCGGCATACAAGGTGCCATGATCGAGCAGATCACGATTGGCGGCGCGGTTGTCGGGATCGAAGCGCTCGCGGGTCACGAACTTGTAGACGTACTCGAACTTCTCATCGTCGCCCATATAGGCAGCGACGCGTCCATCGGCACACAGCTGCGTGTTGGCGCCTTCGTGGCTGAAGCGTCCGAGCGCGGTGCGCTTTTTCGGCATCGCGGTCGGATCGAGCGGATCGATCTCGACGATCCAGCCAAAACGCAGCGCTTCGTTGGGCTCGCGGCGCACGTCGAAACGTGGATCGACATGCTCCCAGCCGTAAACGCTGCGCTCGCCTGCCGGGAAACGGGCGTGGGCGGCGAGCGCCGCGGCATCGTCAGTGGCTTCCGACCAGCTGCGAAAGCCGCCGAAGTAGTCGTCGATGTTTTCTTCGGCCGTCAGGTAGGTGCCCCAGGGCGTCTTGCCGCCGGCGCAGTTCGCGATCGTACCGAGCACTCGTTCGGCGCGCGGGTCGGCCGTGGTGCGCAACAGACTGGAACCGCGAGCCGGACCGCTGAGTTCACACGCCGTGGTGGCCGTGATGCGGCGTGCCTGCTCCGCACGGCGATCGACACGCCACGATCCGCGGCGGCGGTCTCGCTGCACGCCGAGCACGCTGACTCCGTGCGCGGCCTGCATCCACGCAACGGCCTGCGGATTGGCGCGGATCCACGCGGCGCGTTGGCGCGCCCGTTTGGCGCTGGTGTCCGCGAGGCCGGCGAAGCACAGCTCCGCGTTGACATATTCGTGGTTGACGCACAGCAGGCCTGCGCGGTGGCTGAGGTCACGGCGCGCGGCATCGGTTGGAAAAAACGCCACGGCGTCGCAGTTCGTACCGAACTGCGACTCCTGCGCCGCTGCGGCGCCCGGCCGCAGCAATGCGCCATCGGCGAGCGCCCGCAGGTCCAGCGCGTGACCCGTGCGCAGGATCGGATCGCCCCAGCCTGCAACGACGTTGTAGCGGTAGCCGTCCAGCAGCTCGAGCGCATCGCGGCGCGTGGGGGTAAGGCGCGTCGGCGTCAGACGCGCACTCGCCGCCGGCGCCGCAGCGCCCAGGGTGCCGCCAGAGATCGCCAGCGCCGCGATCGCGCCGCTGCTGGCGAGCAGGCTACGCCGCGACAGCCGTCGGCCGAGGATCGTGTCGAAGTGCTCCATGGAATTCCCTTTCGGCCGGAGAAACCGCAATAATGTAGTGTAGCGTTTGCAACGAGAGCAGCATCATGAAGACTTCATTACTGCAGCGCGGGCGGGCTGAACTCGCATTCGTCGCCGAACTCGGCATGGTCGGCGGCCAGATCAAGCGCGCCGTGCGCAAGGATGTCGAGGCACGCGGCCTCGGCCCCCACAACCTCGCCGCGGATCTCGACGCGCGTCACGCACAGATTGAAACGGCGCTCGCGGATTCGCGCGCCTACCAGAATTTCCTGATGCTGCACAAATGGGGCCTCGGCAATCTGACGCGCGCAGCATTCGACGCCTTCGAGGCGAATCGCGACCATCTCGAACCGCAGTTGACCGAACCCACCACCGGGCCGGCCTCGCTGACGCTGCCAGATGAGCTCGACATCCCCGCCTACTGGCACAACTGGTTCCACAACACGACCGGCGGCTGGGACGGACACGAGCACATGGGTTTCATCCATGGCGAGCTGATCCATCGCTGGGTCGTCGCTGCGACCTTCCCCGGCAACATCTTTGCGCAGCGCGAGGCCGCGGCCGCCGCGGCACCGCGCAGCGACTACCGCCGCGTGCTCGACATGGGCTGCGGCACCGGGCACTACACCACAGCCCTGACCAAGCGCTTCCCGGACGCCGAGATCTGGGGCACGGACTGCTCCCTGCGCGAACTGCAGTACGCTTTACGGGTCGCCAACAGCAACGGCTGGGCGTGGCGGCTGCACCGCGTGCCGAACGAACGCACCGGATTTCCCGATGCCCATTTCGACCTCGTGACGTCGTACATCCTGCTGCACGAAGTGCCGGCCAAGGCGATCCACGAGACCTTTGCCGAGGCCTTCCGTTTGCTCGAGCCGGGCGGTGACATGGTCATGTCGGACGTCACTCGTTTCGAGAAGATGGATCCGATCGCGGTCTGGCAGCAGGACTCCGCGGCGAAGCGCGAAGTCGAGCCGTTCTGGCGGGAGTCCGCGACGCTCGATCTGAAGGCCGTCGCCGAAGAGTGCGGCTTCTTGGACGTCAAGAGCTATGGTCTTGCGCCGATGAACTATCCGTGGATCGTCTCGGGTCGCAAGCCAGGTGACACGCGCCAATGACGGCAGCGAGCAAGCAGGCGAGCGTTGCGGGGCCGAGTCCGCTCGTGCCGCCGCTTGATGAGGCATCCTATCTGCTGCAGCGGCGGGTCGATGACCTCGCGCAAGGCTTCATGGCGGTGACCAGCGAGCTGTGGATCGTCAAGGATCGGCTCGCGATCCTCGAGGCCGTGCTGGCCAAGCACGGCATCGATGCCAAAGCGGCCGTCGATGCCTTCGAGCCCACGGGCGAGGTCAAGCAGCAGCTCGATGCCGAGCGACGCGCCTGGGCGCAGCGCATGATCGGCGCGCTGTTCCCGCGCGGCCTGCCCCGGGTCGACTAGCAGGGTCGACTAGACCGGCAGCCCGTCGAGCACGGTCACGAAGAACCGCCCCTTGCCTTCGCGCAGTTTTTTCGCGGCGCTGTACTCGGGCGAGTTCCAGAACCCCCAGGCGGCTTCGCGCGACGGAAACTTCGCGATCAGGATGCTCTCGTTGCGCGGCTCGCCCTCGGCGACTTCAACCTTGTGCGGCGGCGACAAAGTCAGGTAATGGCCGCCGAACTTGGCGTAGATCGGTGGCAGCGCGGCGTTGTAGGCCTTGAAGCCCTCGGGATCCGTCACCACCCCCTGCACGACCAGATAGGCGGGCTTGCTCATTTGATCAACCCTTCCGCCTGCATCGCCTCCAGCACTGCGGGCCGCGCCGCGATGCGCGCGTGATACGCCTTGAGTGCGGGCCAAGCTGAAAGATCGATGCCGACAATGGCGGTCCAGCCGAGCACCGTGAACAGATACGCATCCGCGACCGTGAAAGTCTCGCCAAGTAGATACGACTGGTTGGCGAGTTCGCGCTGCACGAGTTCGAACTTGCGCCCGAGATTTGCCTTGGCAGCTGCCTTGGCTTCGTCACTGACACCCGGTGTGAAGAACGGGCCGAAGCCCTTGTGTACTTCGGAATTGATATAGCCGAGCCATTCATGCAGCCGATAGCGCGGCATCGTGCCCGCGGCGGGCGCGAGCCCGGAGGCGGGCTTCAGGTCGGCGATGTAGGGCATGATCGCCGTGCCTTCGGTCAGTACTTCGCCGCTGTCCAGTTGCAGCGCCGGCACGTAACCCTTCGGCGTCACCTCCAGATAGTCGACGCCGCCGGCGGTTTTGGTGCCGCGGCCTTCGACCTTGACGGCTTCGAACGGCAGGCCTGCTTCGCGCAGGCTGATGTGCGCGGCGAGTGAACAGGCGCCGGGGCTGTAGTAGAGCTTCATCGGGTTGATTCCACAGTCAGACAGGGGGTCCCCATGCTAGCGCCGCGCAACGCGGGCGCAAGGGCCGTGGCGAGTTGCTACAATCGCGGCCAACTACAGGGGGCCTGTAGCACAGCGGTTAGTGCAGGGGACTCATCGAAAAAGGTGCCGCCGCGCCGGAATGCGCGAACGGAACGGGATGAATTCAGGGAACCCTTCGGATGGCGGCATCCATGGCGATCCTGAGCCAAGCCGGCGGTACACCGCCGGAAGGTGCAGAGACTACCTGAGGGCTGCAGTGCCCTTGATGACAGGCTAGAGCGTCCCGCACCCCAGCAGCCGGCACCGCAAGGACCGCGCTGCGGGTGATGAGATAGTCCACGCCCGACGGAAACGCCGGGAGCTCGTGAATCCCTTGGTCGTTGGTTCGAATCCAACCGGGCCCAGTCATCCGCCGCTGCGGCGCCATGCGGTGAAATGGGCAGGTCTGCATTCACATGGCAGCAGCAAAGAAGCATCACTGGCGACGCCTGACGGACGATGAGCTGCTGGATCTGCAGTTCCGGCAGCTGCCGCTCAGCGTGCAGCGCAGCGATGTTCAGCCTCATGTGCAGCGCCTGTATCGCGAGCTGCGCGGCCGGGGAATCGTATTCCGGCCGCATGTCTGGTTTGGCGTCGAATGGTTCTCGCCCGACGGCGTACCGGGAATTGCGATTCCGTTCTACCTCGCTGATCCGCGCCTGCGGCGCCTCGAGCGCAAGCTGATGCAGCAGGTCGAGGGTGGTGATCCGAAATGGTTGTTGCGCATCCTGCGGCATGAGGCCGCGCATGCGCTCGATACCGCGTACCAGCTCAGCCATCGGCGCGACTGGCGCGAGGTGTTCGGTCCGGTTTCGACGCGCTACCCGAGCGTGTACATGCCGCGGCCCGGGAGCCGGCGCTATGTGCTGCATCTGGGCCACTGGTATGCGCAGAGCCACCCGGCTGAGGACTTCGCCGAGACTTTTGCGGTCTGGCTGCAGCCGCGCGCTCGCTGGCGCCGTGAATATGCAGGTTGGCCAGCCTTGCGCAAACTCGAGTATGTCGATCGGCTGATGGCCGAGATCGCGCGCGTGCCTCCGAAGCGGCGCAGTCGGGCCGAGATCGAACCCGTTGCGTCGAATCGTCAGACCCTGCGGGCCCATTATCGCCACAAGATGACACGCTATGATCTGACCGATGGTCGCTACGATGACCACCTGGTCCGCCTGTTCGCCCGCGCCGAACGCCGGCCAGGCGCCTCATCGGCCGCAAAGTTTCTGCGTGAGGTGCGGCCACAGCTTGAACGGCTGCTGGTGCGTCGAGCGCGCCTGCATCCGTATGTGGTCGAGCACGCGCTCGATCTGGTCAGTCAGCGGGCGCGCCAGCTCGACTTGCGACTGTCCCGCGACCGACGCACCAGCAAGCGCGCGGCCGCGCGCTTGCTCGAGCGCATCGTGATGGACGTGCTGAAGCGCAATCGGGACAACTACGCCCTATGAAGAAGCTGCGCATTCTGCTGCTCGTGCAGGAAAGCCTGGTGCCGCCCGCGGACCTGAAAGGTCTGTCGGAAAGTGACATCGAGGCCTGCCGAACCGAATACAACGTGCTGTCGACGCTGTCGAATCTGGGCCACGAAGTGCGTGTGCTCGGTATCGGTGATCGGATCGGCGATCTGCGACGTGCGGTCGCCGAGATTCGACCCGATATCGTTTTCAACCTGCTCGAGGAGTTCTCGGGGATCGTGACCTACGATCACTATGTCGTGGCTTACCTTGAGCTGATGCGGCTGCCCTATACGGGCTGCAATCCGCGCGGCCTGATGATCTCGCGCGACAAGGTGCTGACCAAGCAGGTGCTGGCCTACCATCGGATCCCGACGCCGAAGTTCCATCTGTTCCCGTGGAAGGCGAAGTACAAGGCACCGAAGCGACCGGAGTTTCCGCTGTTCGTGAAGTCGGCAACGGAAGATGCATCACTCGGGATTTCACAGGCCTCGGTCGTTCATGATCTCATGCGACTCGAGGAGCGCGTCGAGTTCATTCACGATCAGACTCAGAGTGATGCGATCGCCGAGCAGTACATCGAGGGCCGCGAACTCTATATCGGCGTGCTCGGCAATGATCGTCTGCAGACTTTCCCGGTCTGGGAACTCGACTTCGGCACGCTGGCCGAGGCGCAGGCCGGCATCGCGACGCGCAAGGTCAAGTGGGATCCGGACTATCAGCGCCGCCATGGCATTCGCACCGGCATCGCTGATGACCTGCCACCGGCGCTGGCCGCGCGGCTGGCAACGCTCGCCAAACGGATCTATCGCGCGCTGCATATGAGTGGCTACGGCCGCATGGATCTGCGGCTGCGGCGCGACGGCAGTGTCTATGTGCTCGAGGCAAACGCCAATCCGAATCTGACTTACGGTGAGGACTTTGCGGAATCAGCCGAACGCTCAGGCCTCAGGTACGAGGCGCTGCTGAGTCGAATTGTTGCGCTCGGCAGATCCTACCAGCCGGAATGGCGCCTGTTTGAGAGTTGAGCGGCGCGGATCGCGGTGCGTTCCTCGCCTGCGCGCCGGACCGGCGTCGCGGTCACAGATGACAGACACCGAATGAGCGCGGAGGCTCAGTGGACCGGCGAGTCCGAAACGATGACGCCGTTGGCGTCAGCGTAGAGCATTGCGCCGGGCACAAAGCGCACCCCGGCGAAGCTGACTTCAACACCGACGTCGCCCTGATCGTGCCGCTCACCGCGGATTGGGATCGCGCACAGTGCGAGCACGCCGATCGGCAGGCTGGAGAGCGCCTGCACGTCGCGGACCGCGCCATGGATGACCAAGCCGGCCCAGTTGTTGGACAGCGCCTTGCCGCCCAGCTGGTCGCCAAACAACGCACGGCGGCGAGAGCCGCCACCGTCGACCACCAGAATGCGACCCGCGCCACGGGTTGCCAGCACCTCGCGCAGCCGGGAATTGTCCTCGTGGCAGCGGATCGTCTCGATCGCGCCGAAAAAAGCGCTGACGCCGCCGTAGGACTGGAACACGGGTTCGAGAATCTGCAGCTTTGAGCCGTGATCGTCGCAAAGATCGCAGGTGCTGCGCGGATGTGCCTTGGTCATGGGTGCAGTTCCTGCTCGTGAATCGAGCGCGTGTGTGTTATCCAAGCGCCAGCATTTCACAGTTGGGAGTCACTGACATGATTTTGATCACCGGAGCGACCGGGCGGACGGGTGCCGAAGCGGCGCAGCAGTTGGCGAAACAGGGTGTTCCGGTGCGTGTTCTCGTGCGCAACGCCGACAAGGCGACCCAGCTGAAGGACGCCGGAATCGACATCGCAGTGGGTGATGCGAGCGACGCGACGGCGGTCCAGGCGGCATTGCGTGGCGTCAGCAAGCTTGCCGTGATCCTGTCGAACGGCGAGCGCCAGCTGGCGATGGAGAAGCAGCTCGCCGACCTTGCAGCCGAAGCCGGCGTCGGCCATGTTTTGAAGGTTTCATCGGTCGAAGCGCGCGCCGGCGCACACAATCCGGTGCACATCACGCATTGGGAGTCCGAGCAGCATGTGCGCGCGGTGTCCAAGGCCTGGACGATCGTGCGGCCCAGCTTCTACCTGCAGAACTTCCTGTCGAACGCACCGACCATCAAGGCCGAAGGCAAGTTCTACTATCCGTTTGGCGAGAAGGGCGCTGCGGTCATGACCGACTCGCGCGATGTCGGCAAGTTCATTGCGCATGTCTTCACGACTGCCGGCCACGAAGGCCAGAGCTATGATGTGACGAGCCCGGACCTGCTGAAGTTCAGCGAAGTCGCGGCGCTCTTCAGCAAGGAGCTGGGGCGGCCGATTACCTATGTGCCGCAGGACCCGGCCGACTACCGCGCCATGCTCGGCAGGTTCGTCAAGAGTCCATGGCACCTGGATGCGGTCTGCGGCATTTTCGCCGAGATCGCCGCAGGCTACACCGCCAAGCCCACCGATACGTTCAAGCGGGTCACCGGCCAGGAGCCGATGACGACGGCCGGCTTCATCCGTGAATTCCGCGCCGTGTTCGTGCCCTGAAACGTTCCCGGAGACACCGCGGCGGGATCAATCGTCCATCAGGAACGAACGCAGCTGCTCAGAGCGCGACGGATGGCGCAGCTTGCGCAGCGCCTTGGCTTCGATCTGCCTGATCCGTTCGCGCGTAACGTCGAACTGCTTGCCGACTTCCTCGAGAGTGTGGTCGGTGTTCATGTCGATGCCGAAGCGCATGCGCAGCACCTTGGCCTCGCGCGGCGTCAGCTGAGAAAGCACTGCATGCGTTGTTTCGCGCAGCGACTCGCTGGTGGCCTGTTCGATCGGGGACGCGACCGACTGATCCTCGATGAAGTCGCCGAGGTGTGAATCCTCGTCGTCGCCGATGGGCGTTTCCATCGAGATCGGCTCCTTGGCGATCTTCAGCACCTTGCGGACCTTGTCCTCGGGCATTTCCATGCGCACCGCGAGCTCGTCCGGGGTCGGTTCACGACCCATTTCCTGCAGCATCTGCCGCGAGATCCGGTTCAGCTTGTTGATCGTCTCGATCATGTGTACCGGGATTCGGATGGTCCGTGCCTGGTCCGCGATCGACCGGGTAATGGCCTGGCGAATCCACCAGGTTGCATAGGTCGAGAACTTGTAGCCGCGGCGGTACTCGAACTTGTCGACGGCCTTCATCAGGCCAATGTTGCCCTCCTGGATCAGATCCAGGAACTGCAGGCCACGGTTCGTATACTTCTTCGCGATCGAGATCACGAGCCGCAGGTTGGCCTCGACCATTTCCTTTTTGGCGCGGCGGGCTTTCGCCTCACCGATCGAAACCTCGCGGTTCAGGTCCTTGAGCTGCGAGATTGTCAGGTACCGCCGCTGCTCGATCTCGATCAGACGGCCCTGCCGCTTTTCAACGTCCGGTGCGAGCCTGGCGAGTGCTGCCGAGTACTTTTTGCCGGCCTTGACGTGTTTGGCGAGCCAGCGCGGGCTGGTTTCGTTCTTCGGGAACGTCGTGATGAATTCCTTGCGCGGCATGCCCGCGTCGCGGATCGCCAGTGCCATGATCTCGCGCTCAAGCAGCCGGATCTCGTTGACGTGCGTGCGCAGGTTGCCGATCAGCGCGTCGAACAGCTTCGGCGATAGCTTCAGCTCCATGAACTCTGCCGCGAGCTTCTGCCGGAGCTTCAGCGTCTTCGGGTCCTCGGTGCCGAGCTTGATCGTTGCGGTGATGACCTGCGCGTGCAGCCTCGCGATCGACGCGAAGCGGCGTGCGGCTTCCTCGGGATCGGGGCCCGTATCGACGACTTCTTCGCTGTCGTCATTGTCGCCGTCATCCGAATCGTCGTCGTCCTTGTCCTTGGCGTCCTTGTCCTTGGGCTTGTCGTTGCTGGACGCGTTGGCGTCCGGCTTGGTCGGGTTCTGTGGCTGTGCGATCACATCGGGCGCATTCGGGTCGATGAAGCCGACGATCAGGTCGATCAAACGGCCCTGGCCGGCCTTGACCGGTTCATACGCGCGCAGCAGAAACTCGTGCGTCGACGGATACAGCGCGAGCTGTCCACGCACGGTGTCGAGGCCTTCTTCGATGCGCTTGGCGATGCGGATCTCGCCCTCACGGGTCAACAGTTCGACCGTGCCCATCTCGCGCATGTACATCCGCACCGGATCGGTGGTGCGGCCGAGCTCCGCGTCCAGCGCCGCCAGCGCTGCGGCCGCTTCCTCGATCGCTTCTTCATCAGACGGTGCAGCGGGTTCGGCGGACAGCAGGCTCTCGCTGTCGGGCGCCTTCTCGTACACCGGGATGCCCATGTCGTTGATCGTGTTGACGATCTCCTCGATCTGTTCCGGATCGACGATCTCGCTCGGCAGGTAGTCGTTGACCTGCGAATAAGTCAGGTAGGTCTGCTCCTTGCCGAGTGCGATCAGTTCCTTCAGTTTGGATTGGCGATCCTCGGGAACCGACGGCAGGCGAGCCGGCATGTTCAGGAGCTTCTTGCCCTCACCCGAAGTGCGCTTGCGACGAACCTTTGCAGCAGGCTTGCCCGGCGCAACCGCTGCCTTTGCAACCGGCGCTGCGTCGTTCGCGGTGGCAGGTGGCACGGGCTTGGTGCGACTCTTCGAACTCTGCAACGCAGGCTTCACGGCGGATTTCGCCGCCGGCTTGGCCTTGGTTGGCGCCGACTTGCCCTTGGCTTTCGCCGGAGCTTTCGCGCGCGGGCGAGTTGCCGCTTTGGCGGCCTTGGGAGCTTTCTTCTTGGGCTTGGGTGTCATGCTTACTTCCGAAACATGCTCCGCCGTGACTCGCGGCGGGGCCGGAGTCTTGCGCGATCAGAGCGGGGGCCTGTTACGGCCGTTAGGGGGTCGCGAATGATACTGAGACTCGGCTGAACCTGCCAGATTCCCTGCGAAGTCACGGTTTCGGGTCAGGCGCCCTTGCGGGCTGCCAAATTTGACATAAGTAGCTGAAGTTGCTGCTTTTCCATCGAGTCCAGACCCATCTTGCGGTCTTTGTCCAGCAGCGCGTCGATTTGCCGTGTATCAGACCCTGCAACCAGCTTGCGCAGTGCCATCGCCAGTTCGCGGCCAGCGGCGCGGGCATCCACGATCAGCATCTCCTGCCGAGCGAGCCGCGCGAGGCGCTCGACTTCGGGCCGATCTCGCCACCGTTCCAGCAGCTGCGCCGTGGTCCGTAACGGCACCGCGCGCGCCTCGAGCAGCAGGTCCCTGAGAATCGAGACGCCGCCTTCGTCGATGTCCAGCAGCGCGTCGATCAGCGATGCCTCAACTTCAACCGCTGCGGTCGGATAGTGCACCAGAATCGTCACCGCCTGTCGGACGAGGCCGCCGCGGCCGGCGCTCTGCGCCACAGTCCCGGGATGCGATGCAGGCCTGATGCCACGCTCGTGGCCGTCCGTTGCCGTCCCCGCCGTGCTCCACAGTTGGCGCAGCCGTTCCGACGGCAGGCCGACCGCCGCGGCGATCCGCTCGAGCAGCAGCTCGCGGTACACCCCGGGCGGGACGCGCGCAAACAGCGGTCGGGCGGCGTCTGCAAACCGGGCGCGGCCGTCGGCATGCTTGAGGTCGAGATCCGCGCTCAATTGGCTGACCAGATACTCGCTGAGCGGCACGGCGGTTTCGAGCCGCTGTTCGAAGGCTGCGCGACCCTCGGCGCCGACCAGCGAGTCCGGGTCGTGCCCGTCGGGCAGAAACAAGAAACGCAACTCGCGGCCTTCGCGTGCCTCGGGCAGGGCATTGGTCGCCGCGCGCCATGCGGCGGCGCGCCCGGCGCGGTCCCCGTCGAATGCAAACACGACTTCCCGCACCAGCTTGAACACCAGCCGCAGCTGTTCGGGAGTGGTCGCCGTGCCGAGGGTCGCGACCGCATAGGGAATGCCCGCCTGATGCAGTCGCACGACGTCCATATAGCCTTCAACGACCAGCAGGCGTGTCAGGGGCGCGCGGTTCTGACGCGTCTCGTACAGGCCGTAGAGCTCGCGGCCCTTGTGAAACAGCGCCGTTTCGGGCGAATTCAGATACTTCGGCTCGCCCGCATCGATGACGCGGCCACCGAATGCGATCACGCGTCCGCGCGCATCGCGGATCGGGAACATCAGCCGGTCACGGAAGCGGTCGTAGTGCCGCTCGCCGTCGCGAAGTTGTCCCCCATCACGTTCGATGATCAGCCCGGCTTCTGCCAGACCGCGCACGCGCGCGTCGTCGGTGCCGAAGCGGCGTAGCACATCATTCCAGGAATTGGCGGCGTAGCCGATCCTGAAGTGCTGCAGCGTCTCGGGCAGCAGTTCGCGCGCGCGGGCGTACGCCGCCGCGCGCGCGTCGTCGGTCAGCAGCCGGGTGTAATGACTCGCGACGCGATCGGTCAGATCGAACAGCGGCTGGACGGGCGCCCGCGCCTCCTCGGCGCCCGATTCGCGCGGCACGTCGATGCCGGCTCGCGACGCCAGTTCCTCGACGGCCTCGGGAAAGCTCAGCTTGTCGTAGTTCATCAGGAAGCCGAGCGCCGTGCCGTGCGCGCCGCAGCCGAAGCAGTGATAGAACTGCTTCTCGGGGCTGACCCAGAAAGACGGTGACTTTTCGTCGTGGAACGGGCAGCGGGCCTTGAATTCGCGGCCGCTTTTCTTGAGCTGAACGCGCGAGCCGATCAGCTCGACGACATCAGTGCGAGCGATCAGGTCGTCGATGAAGGTTTGTGGAATGCGCCCGGCCATGGACGCAGATTAGACCACCCCGGACCGCGTCAGGAGACCGGTGGCCGGCTCAGCTGCCGAGCCTGCCCTTGATGCGGGCGCCGACAGCGCTCATGTCGGCCCGACCGGCAGCACGCGTCTTGACGAGCCCCATGACCCTGCCCATGTCCTTGACCGTCGTCGCGCTGGTTTCGGCGATGGCCGCAGCGATCAGTGCATCAAGTTCTGCCTCACTGAGTGGCTCGGGCAGGTAGGCCTGGAGTAGTTCGAGCTCGGCCTGCTCTTTTGCGGCGAGATCGGCGCGGTTGCCAGCCTCGAACTGCGTGATCGATTCGCGCCGCTGCTTGACCATCTTCTCGAGCACGACCAGCACCTGGGCGTCGTCGAGCTGGATCCGCTCGTCGACTTCGCGTTGCTTGATCGCGGCCTGGATCAGCCGGATCGTGGCGAGTCTTTCTTTCTCGCCTGCGCGCATCGCGGACTTCATGTCCTCGGTGATGCGCTGCTTGAGCTGCATGCTAAGCGAGTCCGGCTCAGCGAGTGCGCGCAACCGCCGGAGAGCGAGTGTTGCGCTTGATGTGCCGCTTGATCGCGGCCGCCTTCTTGCGCTTGCGTTCCTGGGTCGGCTTTTCGTAAAACTCGCGGCGCCGCAGTTCGGTCAGGACACCGGCCTTCTCGCAGGCGCGCTTGAAACGGCGCAACGCAGCGTCGAAATACTCGTTCTCGCGGACACGAACGCTCGGCATCTAGACCTCAACTCGCTGATTTATTTGAGAATTAAAGAAAGGCCTGCCTAGGCAGGGGTCGCGATTCTAGTTGGATGCCGGCAAAAACGCAAAGCGCGCCGTTGCGGCCCACTGGGTTGCTGCGGCGCCTGCTAGCCTTGCAGGCGCATGAGCATCCTGGCCATTGAATCCTCCTGCGATGAAAGTGCGGTCGCGATTCTCGACCCGGTGCGCGGTTTGCTTGCGCACCAGATCTTCAGCCAGATTGAGCTGCACCGGCTCTATGGCGGGGTCGTTCCAGAACTTGCCTCACGTGACCATGTCCGGCGGCTGTTGCCGCTGGTGCAGGCCGCGCTCGGCAGTGCCGGCCTGCAGCCGCGCGACCTGACCGGCGTGGCGTATACGGCAGGTCCGGGCTTGATCGGAGCCTTGCTGACCGGCGCTGCGCTTGCCCGTTCGCTTGCCTTTGGATGGGGCCTGCCGTGCATCGGGGTGCATCACCTGGAAGGGCATTTGCTGGCGCCGATGCTCGAGCCCGCGCCGCCGCCGCTGCCGCATCTGGCGCTGCTGGTTTCCGGTGGCCACACGATGCTGATCGACGTGCAAGGCATCGGCCGCTATCAGGTGATCGGCGAGAGCCGCGATGACGCCGCCGGCGAGGCCTTCGACAAATCCGCCAAGCTGCTCGGCCTGCCGTATCCGGGCGGACCGGCGCTGGCGACGCTGGCCGAACGCGGGCGGCCCGAGGCGCTGCGACTGCCGCGCCCGATGCTGAACCGCCCGGGGCTCGAGTTCAGTTTTTCCGGCCTCAAGACTGCGGTGGCGCTGGCGGTGCGCGACCGCATGCTGAGCGAGCAGGAGCGCGCCGACCTCGCATTCGAAGTCCAGGCGGCCATTGTCGAAGTGCTGGTCGAAAAGGCCCGTCGCGCACTGCTCGCGACCGATCACCAGTCCCTGGTCGTGTCGGGAGGCGTCAGCGCGAACCGCCGGCTCCGCGAGCGGATCGATCAGATGGTCGGCAGCCATGGCGCGCGCGTGTACTATCCGCGCCTCGAATTCTGCACCGACAACGCCGCGATGATTGCCGTGGCTGGGCTCGCACGGCTCACTGCCGGCGAACGCGATGGCGAGACGATCAATGCCCGCGCCCAATGGCCGCTGGCATCGCTGCGCCCGCCCGGCGATCGGGCGGAAATGGCGGCAGGCAAACTGAGCGAATGAGCAACATGACGAACGAACTGGGCAATGACGACCGGATCTACCTGCGCGGCCTCGAGGTCGAATGCATCATCGGCTTCATTGAATGGGAGCGCCGGATCAAGCAGAAAGTTGTCATCGATTTCGAGCTTCCGGTCGATTGCGCACGCGCCGCCGCACGCGATGAGGTCGAAGACACGCTCGACTACAAGAAGGTCTCGAAGCGCATCATCGGGCTCGTCGAACAGTCGAGCTTCAAGCTGGTCGAGACGCTGGCGCATCGCATCGCGATGACCGTGCTGCGCGAGTTCGGGGTGGCCTGGATCAAAGTGGTCATCAACAAGCCCGGTGCGATTCGCGGCTCGCGCGACGTCGGCGTGTCGATCTGTCGCTCGCAGGCGGATCTTGCCGCAGAGCCGACCCAGGCTTGAGCGACCCGGTTGCCGTCTATGTGGCTGCGGGCAGCAATGTCGAGCCGGAGCGCCATCTCGCCACTGCCGTCGAGGAGCTGCGCAATCGCTTTGCGTCGGTACGGTTCTCGAAGCCTTATCGCAACGAGGCGGTCGGCTTTGCGGGACCGGACTTCATCAACTTTGTCGCCGGCTTCGAGACCCGCGAACCCGTTGCGGCGGTGATCGGCGAACTGCAGCACATCGAGACGTTGTGCGGCCGCGCGCGCGAAGCTCCGAAGTGGGAGCCGCGCAGCATGGATCTCGACATCCTGTTGTACGGCGAGCTGATCTGCACGCAGCCGGGGCTGGTGCTGCCGCGGCCGGATCTGCTGCGCCGTCCCTACATGCTGGGGCCGCTGGCGGAGCTTGCGCCGGCGCTGGTCCATCCGACTGAACATCGCACGATCGCTGAGCTGTGGGCGGCATTCTCGCCGGCCGCGCATGGCATGACCCGCTGCGTGATCGCCGGGCTTTGAGCGCCTCAGCTGCCGACGCTGCGGCCACCATCGACTGCCAGGATCTGGCCGGTCACGTAGGGTGCATCGGCGGCAAAAAACAGTGCCGTCCGCGCAACGTCCGCTGCAGAGCCGCTGCGCTTGAGCGCGGTCTGGTCGATGATGCGCTGCTGCGTGGCTGCGTCGGCGCGTCCGTCGGAAGGCCACATCACCGGACCCGGCGCGATGCCGTTGACGCGAATCTCAGGGCCAAGCTCGCGCGCCAAGGCGCGGGTCAGCATCACAAGGCCGGCCTTCGCAGCGCTGTAGACCGGATAATCGCGCAGCGGGCGCAGACCGTGAATGTCGACGATATTCAGGATCAGCCCTTGCGTGCTGCGCAGCGCCGGTCGCGCCGCCTGCGACAGGAACAACGGTGCTTTCAGGTTCGTGCCAAGCAGGTCGTCAAACTGCGCCTCGGTGATGCTGCCGAGCGGTGTCGGATAGAACGTCGAGGCATTGTTGACCAGCACGTCGAGGCGCCCGAACCGCTCGAGCGTGGCGTCGATCAGGCCCGGAATGCGGGCCACATCACGCAGGTCGGCGCTGCCGCAATGCGCGCTGCCGGGCCGGTGCGCGTTCAGCTCGGCGACCAGCGCTTCGGCATCGGCGGACGAACGGTTGTAATGAATCATCACGCTTGCGCCCGCGGCATGCAGCGTGCGCGCAGTCTCGGCGCCGACGCGGCGCGCCGCCCCCGTCAGCAGCACGACCCGCTCGCGCAGGCTGTTCAAAGTACTCATGCCGTCACTCTATGACGCCTGAGCCGTCAGTCTCAACGTTGGCTGCGCTTTCGCCAGGCGAAGCCGCCCAGGTTGCGGCCGTGACGGCGCATATTCGGACCGAGCTGGAGCACTCTGACGGCTGGATTCCGTTCGAGCGCTACATGGAGCTCGCCCTGTACGCGCCTGCGCTCGGCTACTACAGCGCCGGTGCGACCAAGTTCGGTGTCGCGGGCGATTTCGTCACGGCACCGGAGATCAGCGATCTGTTCGCAGGCGCAGTGGCGGCGCAGTTTGCAGAGATCCTGCAGGAGACCGGCGGGGGCGTGCTCGAGCTCGGCGCGGGCACGGGCCGGTTCGCCGGCGCTGCGCTGCGTTCGCTCGCCGATCGCAGGCTGCTGCCCGACGCGTATTCGATCCTCGAGGTCAGTGCCGATCTGATTGCACGCCAGCGCGATGCGGTCGCAAGTATGGCTGGCGGCTTCGCCTCGCGGGCGACATGGCTGTCCCGGCTGCCAAAAACGTTCAGTGGCGTCGTCTTCGCGAACGAAGTCCTCGACGCACTGCCATGCGATCGATTCGTCATTGCGAACGGCCAGCCTGAGCGCCTGGGTGTGCAGTGGGACGGGCGGCGTTTCGGCTGGGCCGCTTGCAGCGCGGCTGCAGCCGCTGCGGATGACGCCTGGCGCGAGCGCGTCACTGCCGCGCTCGCCGGACTTGCGCCGCTGCCCGAGGGCTATTGCGGCGAGGTGTGCCTGAATGTCGAAGCATGGATTGCCGGAATTGCGGCGGCGCTCGAGCGCGCAGTTGTGATCCTGATCGACTACGGTTTGCCGCGGCGCCACTACTATCACCCGGAGCGCTCGGCGGGCACACTGCGCGCGCACTTCCGGCATCGGGCCCTGGACGATCCGTTCTGGTATCCGGGCCTGTGTGATCTGTCGGCCTGGGTCGATTTCACGCGGGTCGCCGAGGCGGGCCAGGCCGCGGGGCTGGAGCTTGCGGGCTTCACCACGCAGGCGGCGTTCCTGCTCGCCAACGGCATTGGTGAACAGGCATCGACCCTCAGCGCGCGCGGTCAGGCCGAGCAGGCGCACGCACTGCGGCAGTTGTTGCTGCCGGGTGAGATGGGCGAGGCCGTCAAGGTCATGATGCTCTCGAAGGGCGTGGATCGGGCCTGGCAGGGGCTTGCACTGGTGGATCTGCGCGACTCGTTGTGAGGCAAAACTGATGGAATGGTGGCAGGCAGTCGTACTCGCAATCGTCCAGGGACTGACAGAGTTCCTGCCGGTTTCGAGCTCCGGGCATCTGGTGCTGGTGCCGCGTTTGTTCGGCTGGCCCGATCAGGGCTTGGCCTTCGATGTCGCCGTGCACGTCGGCACGCTGCTCGCAGTTCTATGGTATTTCCGGCGCGATCTGCTGCCGCTGCTGCTCGGCCTTGCGCGCTTCGCGCGCGGCGATCGGACCGACCCGTACGGCCGTCTGGCGTTCAATTTGGGCGTGGCGACGCTGCCGGTGGGTTTCGTCGGTTTGTTCTTCAGCGACTTCATCGAGGCGAGCCTGCGCAGCCCGTTTGTCGTGGCGTTCCAGCTCGCGGTGTTCGGCGTTGTGCTGTACCTCGCGGATCGATTTGGCGCACACAAGCGCGCTGAAACCGAGCTGTCGGTGACGCAGGCACTCCTGATCGGTTGCGGCCAGGCTTTGGCGCTGATCCCGGGCACCTCGCGCTCCGGCATCACGATGACGGTCGGGTTGCTCGCCGGGCTGACGCGTGAAGCTGCCGCGCGCTTCGCGTTCCTGCTGTCGGTGCCGGGCATTGCGCTGGCAGGCGGTTACGAAGGCTTCAAGCTTGCCACCGGCGCGGTCGCCTCACCGGTGCAGCTCACCGAAATCCTGATCGGCATGGGCGTCTCGGCCTTGGTGGGTTACGCCTGCATCCACTTCTTTCTGCGCTTCATCGCCCGGATCGGCTTTCTGCCCTTCACGATCTACCGGCTGCTGCTCGCCGCGTTCATCGTCTGGGTGTTCATTTGAGTTTGTCGATCGCGGCCTCGATGGCCGCCGCGCGGGCCAGCTGCAGCGCGGCGCCAATCTCTGCGCCGCGCAGCTTCGCGAGCTGGTCGGGCGAAAGCGTGGTCGCCTGCGCGGCCCGCAGCGCCTGTTCGAGACGCGCGCGCGTCTGCGCCCAGCCGAGCGCGGGTTCGGTTGCGGCGTCCAGACACTGGCAGGTGTCGAGCAGTTGCGCGAAGCGCTCAGGTCGCCGAAACGCGTCGCATTGTTCCAGCGTCTGCAACAGTTCGGCCGCGCCCTGCGCGGCCGCTGCACGCAGGCGATCGGCGCGTCGCAACGCGAGCACCGCAAGCTCGCGATACGGGTTCGGCACGCGCAGTCGCGCGCACAGTGGGCCGAGTTCCCGCTCCGCATCGAGCCCTGCACCGCGCACCATCGCGGCGAACACGACGGCGCCGTCGAATCCTGCGGCGGCAGCCGTTCGCATGCTTGGCCGCGCCAGGCCGAGATCGTGCACAGCAAGCTCCGGCAGGACAACGGCCAGCGCGCCGCACTCCTGCAGCGTGTGCAGGAATACATCCGGGCGCAGCTCGCCGAGTGCGCGTTCCATCTCCTTCCAGACGCGTTCCGGAACCAGCGCACTGGCTTCGCCGGCGGTCACCATCGCCTGCATCAGCGCGCGAGTTTCCTCGGCTACGGTGAAGCCGAGTGGTGCGAAGCGTGCGGCGAAGCGCGCCACGCGCAGGATCCGCACCGGGTCCTCGACGAAGGCGGGCGAGACGTGGCGCAACAGCCGTGCGCCGAGATCCCGCTGTCCCTGGTGTGGGTCGAGCAGCTGTCCGGCGTCATCCTGCGCGATCGCATTGATGGTCAAGTCGCGCCGGGAGAGGTCGTCCTCGAGCGAGACGTCGGGCGAAAAGCGGGTTTCGAAGCCACGATAACCCGGGCCGATCTTGCGTTCCTGACGCGCGAGCGCGTATTCCTCGTGCGTGGTCGGGTGCAGGAACACAGGAAAATCCCTGCCCACCGGCGTAAAACCTTGTGCTGCGAGCTGCTCGGGGCTCGCGCCGACGACGACCCAGTCGCGTTCGCGCACCGGTAGTCCGAGCAGAGCGTCGCGGACCGCGCCGCCCACCAAGTAGACTTTCATCCATGCATGTTAAGGAAGGTCGACGCGCCGTGCATTGCGGCCTCGCGGCGCTGGCTTTACCGTTGTTGCTGGCTGGTTGCGGCGCGGGCTATCTGCTGCAGGCTACGCGCGGGCAGCTGGAAGTGCTGGCCGAGCGCCGGCCGATCGAGCGCGTGATCGCGGACCCGGCGACCGCGCCGGAGCTGCGCGCACGCCTCGTGCAGCTGCAGCAGGCGCGCGAGTTCGCCTCGCGTGAACTCGGCTTGCCCGACAACCGCAGCTACCGCAGCTATGCCGAGCTCGACCGGCCCTTCGTGGTCTGGAGTGTGGTCGCGACGCCGGAGTTTTCCGTTGAGCCGCTGCAGTGGTGTTTCCCGGTCGCCGGTTGTGTCGCCTACCGCGGCTACTTTCGTCAGGCGAGCGCCGCGCGCTTCGCGGCTGAACTCGCGGCCGACGGGCACGATGTGACTGTCGGGGGCGTGTCGGCGTACTCGACGCTGGGCCGATTCGCGGACCCGGTGCTGAGCACGATGCTGCGCGGTGCGCAGTCGGACGTGATCGGCACGCTGTTCCATGAATTGGCGCATCAGGTGGTCTATGTGGCCGATGACACCGCCTTCAATGAGGCATTTGCCGTAACCGTCGAGCAGGCGGGGCTTGCGCGCTGGTTCCAAGGCGCCGAGGACAGCCAGGCCCGGCAGCAATGGCAGGCGCGCCGCACCCGACAGCAGCAGCTGGTCGATCTGCTCGGCGAGACCCGTCAGCGTCTCGAGACGCTGTACGCCTCGTCCGCGTCGCTTGAGGTGAAGCGCGCGAGCAAGCAACAGGAGTTCGCGTCCCTGACGCGCCGGCTGCAGACGCTGCAAGCTCAGTGGGGCACGGCCGGATCGCTCGACGCCTGGATCGCTGCAGGCCTCAACAATGCCCACCTCGCCTCGATCGCAAACTACTGGCAGTGCGTGCCGGGGTTCGAGCGGCTGCTGGCCGCCGTTGATGGCGATCTGCCAGCGTTCTATCGCGAGGTCCGTCAGCTCGCGGCGCGACCGGCGGACGAACGGCGCGCTTCGCTGTGCGCGCGGCCGAACGATCAGGTCGAGCGCCGTGCGGCGGCGCGATAGCGATCCATGCGGCTGCCACGCGTGCCGGGACCGAGGTAGCCGGGGACGATCGCCTGCAGCGATTGCGGCTTGATGCCGAGCCGCGCGCAACCGTCATCGCTGCAGACGCTGTCGACGCTCAGCGAGCGATAGTTGTCGCTCGAGAACGGCTTGCCGGGAATGAAATCCATGACCCAGCCCTGCAGCCGCGCGATGCCATCGGGAAGCCGCAGGATCCGTGGCCGCACGCCGATGGTCTGCGCTGTGAATTCGACCAGCTGTTGCAGCGAGACGATCTCGGGTCCGCCGAGTTCATAGCTCTGCCGACTGGTGGCGCCACCGGGCAGCGCGCGCACAAAGGCTTCGACCACATCGTCGACATAGATCGGCTGGAAGCGCGCGTCGGGTCTTGCCAGTGGCAGCACGCCGCCGGTCAGCCGCAGCAGGCCCGCGAAGCGGTTCAGCAGCGAGTCGCCGGGGCCAAAGATCACCGAGGGCCGGAAGATCGTGTAATCGAGACTTGCGGGTGCGGCGCGAACGTGATCCTCGGCGATGCCCTTGGAGCGCAGGTAGTGGCTTGGGCCGAGCTTGGCGTCGGCACCGAGCGAGCTCATCTGCAGCAGTCGCGCGACGTCATTGCGCACGGCGGCGTCGACGAGCGTGCGCGCAAGCTCCGCATGGGCGGCCATGAAGCCGCTACCCGAACGGCCGGGTTCGTTGAGGATCCCGATCAGGTTGATCGCGACGTCGCAGCTCGCGAGCTCGCGACTCAGCACCGCGCCCTGGTGGACGTTGGCGCGCACGATCTCCACCGTCGGCAGCACGGCCAGCTGGCGCGCGCGCGCCGGGTTGCGGCTCAGCACTTTGACGCGGTGGCCTGCATTCGCAAGCCGTGCGACCAGTGCGCTGCCGACGAAGCCGCTGCCGCCCAGCACGACAATCCGAGACGGGTCCATCTATTGCTGCAGCGGTACGAGCACGGTGGCGTTGCCGCGGCGCACGCCGAGCACCAGCGAGCGGGCTTCCTTGGCCGCTGCCCGCAGCTGCGCCAGGTTGCCGATGCGGGCGCGATTGGCGACGAAGATCACGTCGTTGAGGCGCAGTCCGGAGGCGGCCGCCGGGCTGCCGGCGGCGAGCGCGCGGATCGTGACGCCGCCGTTGTCCGTCGCATCCGCGAGTGTGGCGCCCTCGAGTCCGGGGTGGATGTCCTTCGCGGGCTGCGGCGCGCCGCCCGGTGCAACCGGTGCCGTCGCCGAGGGTTCGCCGTCGGCCACCGTGGCCGAGACCTGGCGCGCCTGTCCCTCGCGCAGCAGGCCGATATCCACCTTGTCGCCGACCCGCAGCAGGCCGATCGCATTGCGCAGTTCGGTGTGCGACTTGACGGACCGGCCGTTGACCGCCGTGATGACATCGCCGGCTCGGATGCCGGCCTTCTCGGCGGCCGAGCCTTCCACGACCTGGGTGACCAGCGCGCCGGTGGCGTTGCCGAGCCCGAGGGCCTGCGCGATATCCGGTGTGACGGGGGCGATGTTGACGCCCAGCAGGCCGCGGCGCACCGACCCGAAGCGGATCAACTGGTCGACAACGCTGCGCGCGAGATTGGCCGGGATCGCAAAGCCGATGCCGATATTGCCGCCGCTGCGGGACAGGATCGCGCTGTTGATGCCGATCAGTTCGCCGCGCAGGTTCACCAGCGCGCCGCCGGAGTTGCCCGGGTTGATCGACGCATCGGTCTGGATGAAATCCTCGAACGCATTCGGGTTGATGCCGGAGCGACCGAGGCCGCTGATGATGCCGGCCGTCACGGTGTGCTGCAGCCCGAACGGATTACCGATCGCAACGACGTAGTCGCCGACCGCCATCTGCTCCGAGTCGCCGAGTGCGATCTGCGACAGGCGTTCAGGCGAGACCTTCAGCACGGCGACGTCCGAGCCTTCGTCGGCACCGACCAGTTCGGCCTTCAGGTCGCGCCCATCCTGCAAGGTGACGGTGATCTCGGTCGCGTTGGCGACGACATGCGCGTTGGTGATGATGTGACCGAGTTTGGCATCGATGATCACGCCGGAGCCGGCGCTCTGGAACTGGCGCTGGCGCGGCCCGGAATCCTGTGGCACATCGAAGAAGCGGCGAAAGAACGGGTCATCGAGCAGCGGGTTGCGCGCACCGCGCTCCTGCACCGTGCCGCGGGTCGCGATGTTGACGACCGTGGGCGAGATCCTCTGGATCATCGGCGCCAGCGATGGCATCGGTGCCTCGACTCGCGTGGCGGCGGCCTGCGCCATGGCCTCGGGAGCCAGCGGCAACGTCGTGACCGACAGGGAGGCGAGCAGCAACAGCGCGAAACGGATCATCGATGGTCGTCCTTGAGCGTCCGGAAGGGGCAGTCTAACGGCGCGCGGCGGCGCCGTTTGAATTCGCGCAGCCTGTGGGCAAGCTGTGCGGGTTCTGTGCCCAGACAGTGGGCACAAGATATTGCGTTGCACAGTCGTCGCGCCAGACATTATTTTTGACGCGTGCGCTCCGGCGCGCAGCCGGACGAATCTTTCAAGTAGCTGAAAATAAAAAGAAAAAATGCCCCGATTAAGTTGCATCAAGCCGCTTGACGCTCTCGGGGGGCGTATTTAGTCTTGCTTCTCCAACACAACATCTAGTGGTTCAACGGCCAGCGCACACTGCGCGAGCCGAAACATCAGGTGGCGTGTCGGGGGTCGGTTAAGGGACGCGGCTGTCTGACAGCAGTTGCAAAACGGAGCGGGTTCCAGGCGCCAGGTAGCGGATGCCATGCATCCGAGCCAGCAGGCGGAGCCACCGTTTTCCGAACACCGATCCAAAGGGGGCGGCCTGCACGCAAGGGTGGACCGCATCGGAACTGTCGTATGACGGCTGTCGTATGGCAGCTGAAACGGGGATCGGTACGCGAGCGTCCACGACTGGGCGGCAGCCGCGCCGGGCAGAGGTCGAACCTGAATGAACACGGTCGTAAAACTCGACACCAAAGACGTCAACTCGATTCCTTTCCAGGAAGCGTCGCTCGATATCTGGGATAAGAAATACCGCCTGGTCGCCAAGAACGGGCGACCGATCGACAAGAGCATGGACGAGACCTACCAGCGCGTCGCGCGGGCGCTCGCCGATGTCGAGAGCCCAGACAGCCGCGAGCACTGGCATGAGCGCTTCGTCTGGGCACTGCGTCGCGGTGCGATTCCGGCCGGGCGCGTGACGTCGAACGCCGGTGCCCAGGAGCACAAGCCGGCGACCTCGACGATCAATTGCACGGTCTCGGGCACGATCACCGATTCAATGGACGACATCCTGAACAAGGTCCACGAGGCAGGGCTGACGCTGAAGGCCGGCTGCGGCATTGGCTATGAGTTCTCGACGCTGCGCCCGCGCGGCGCGTATGTGTCGGGCGCCGGCGCCAACACCTCCGGCCCGCTGTCTTTCATGGATATCTACGACAAGATGTGTTTCACGGTGTCATCGGCCGGCGGTCGGCGCGGCGCGCAGATGGGCACGTTCGATGTCGGCCACCCGGATGCGATGGAATTCATTCGTGCCAAGCGCGAGAACGGCCGGCTGCGGCAGTTCAATCTGTCGCTGCTGATTACCGACGAATTCATCGAGGCGGTTCGCGCGGATCGCGAATGGCATCTGGCGTTTCCGATCACACGCAAGGAATACGATCCGTCGACGATGTCGCTCGACGATGCGACCCAGCATGTCTGGCGCGAGTGGCCGACGACCGACAACTACGTCTCGAATGACGAAGGCCTGGTGGCCTGCCGGATCCACAAGACGATTCCGGCGCGGCGAATGTGGGACGTCATCATGTCGTCGACCTACGATTTTGCCGAGCCGGGTTTCATTCTGATCGACCGGGTCAACGAGCTGAACAACAACTGGTGGTGCGAAAATATCCGCGCGACCAACCCCTGCGGCGAGCAGCCGCTGCCGCCGTACGGTTCCTGCCTGCTCGGCTCGGTGAACCTGACGCGTTTCGTGCGCAATCCGTTCACGGAATTTGCCGAGTTCGATTGGGAGGAGTATCGCGAGGTCGTTCGAGTTTTCACGCGCATGCTCGACAACGTGGTTGAGGTCAACGGTTTGCCACTTAGTGCGCAGCGCGAAGAAATCATGCGCAAGCGGCGGCACGGTATGGGGTTTCTCGGGCTCGGCAGCACGCTGACGCTGCTCGGCATGAAATACGGCTCACCCGAATCCGTGCAGTTCACCGAAGATGCTTCGCGGGAGATGGCCATCTCCGGCTGGGAAGCGGGCCTCGATCTCGCGCGCGAGAAAGGCCCGGCACCGATCATGAACGAGGAGTTCGCGGTCACCGGCGCGATGCTGCGCAAGCGCCCGGAGATGAAGCGCGACGGCTGGAAGATCGGCGACCGGATCCCCGGCCGCCTGCTGCACGCCCGTTACAGCCGCTACATGCAGCGCGTCGCCGAGGTCAATCCGGCGCTGGTCGAGCAGCTGGCGCTGGTCGGCGCACGCTTCACCCACCACACTTCGATCGCGCCGACCGGCACGATTTCCCTGTCGCTCGCCAATAACGCCAGCAACGGTATCGAGCCCTCGTTTGCGCATCACTACTTTCGCAATGTCATTCGCGAAGGCAAGAAATCGAAAGAGAAAGTCGACGTGTTCTCGTTCGAGCTGCTGGCCTATCGCGAGCTGATCAATCCGCGCGCGATGCCGGGTTCGACAGCCAGCGGCGAGCAGTTGCCGGAGTATTTCTCGACCTCGGAGGACGTCGCACCGCGCGAGCATGTCGATATCCAGGCGGCGTCGCAGAAATGGATCGATTCGTCGATCTCGAAGACAGCCAACGTGCCAACCGATTTCGACTACCAGGCCTTCAAGGACATTTACCTTTACGCGCATCAGCAGGGACTGAAGGGCTGCACAACGTTCCGCTTCAATCCGGAGGTGTTCCAGGGCGTGCTCGTCAAGGAAGAAGACCTCAAGAACACGACCTACGTGTTCACGCTCGAGGACGGCACCGAGATTTCGGCGAAGGGCAACGAGGAGATCGAGTACGACGGTGAGCTGCACACCGCCGCGAATCTCTTTGATGCAATGAAAGAAGGCTATTACGGCAAGTTTTGAGAGACAGGAACATGGCTGCCATCAAGATCGATCGAAAGATCACCAAGTATCGCGTGCAGAAGCCCGACGCTGCGCCCGACGGCAAGATTGTGGGCATCGCCAGCGGTACAGGCGCGGCCGGCAAGGGCACCAAGGCCAAGGTCATCCGGATGACGGAAGAGATTCAGCGCCCCGAGGTGCTGATCGGTTCAACCTACAAGATCAAGACGCCGGTGTCGGATCACGCGATGTACGTCACCATCAACGACATCGTGCTGAACGAAGGCACCGAGCACGAGCAGCGCCGCCCGTTCGAAGTATTCATCAACTCCAAGAACCTGGATCACTACCAGTGGATCGTCGCACTGACGCGGATCATCTCCGCGGTGTTTCGCAAGGGCGGCGATGTGACCTTCCTGGTCGATGAGCTCAAGGCTGTGTTCGATCCGCGCGGTGGCTACTGGCAGCCCGGTGGCAAGTTCATGCCCTCGATCATTGCCGAGCTCGGCTACGTCATCGAGAAGCACCTGCAGACGATCGGCCTGATCCGCAAGAGCGGCCCGGACGCGCACCAGCAGAAGCTGATCGAGGCAAAGCGCGCCGAGTTCGAAGCGCGCAGCAAGCAGGCCGATGCGTTTTCCAAGTCGCACTTCCCGGAAGGTGCGCAGCTGTGCGCGAAGTGCAGTACCGCAGCGGTTGTGCTGATGGACGGTTGCTCGACCTGCCTGAACTGCGGCGAATCCAAGTGCGGTTGAAAGTCTTCGCGTCCGCGTCGGGCTCCACGCGCGGCACCCCACCCTGACAGGCAGGGCGCGTTCCTCCAAGGCGGCCTTCGGGCCGCCTTGTTTTTCGGGGCCCTAGAAAAGAAGCCCCGCTTTCGCGGGGCAGTGGTCGCTTGCTTGTAGGAGTGTTCGCTTCTTGTTGTTGTGATCAGCAGCGGAGCAAGCTGCGTGCCACCTTCAGTGCTGGCCTCGAAGCCGGGCAATATGCAAAATGCCTGAGGTTGAATTCGTGATGGGGTCGCGCTAAATCAGCGTTTCGTGCCGGTACGCTGATTAAGTCTCATCGACTCTCGGGCAGCGTAGTGTCACGCGGTTCGACACCGGGTCTCGAGCGTGAGCCGTCCGCTGGCGGCGTCGCGTCGCACATTGATAGGGATATCAGTCACTTGATCTCGACCCATGGAGTGTAAATGCGCTCGACATCGAACCTTTCGCGTTACGTCAAGTGGTGGCCGGTCGCACTGCTGCTTTGCTGCCTGCAGCCGGCTTGGGCTGCCGATCTGCCTGCGCTGACGATTCCAAATCCGCCCGAGCTACGCGAAGACGTGAACTTCTGGATCCGCGTCTATTCGGAAGTCACGACGACGGAAGGACTGCTGCACGACGAACGCAATCTGCGCATCGTCTATGCGAAGCTGAAGTTCAACGCGGACACCACTCGATCGACTCGCGTCGATGCCATCAATGAAGTGCGCGAACGATATGCCGCCAGCCTGCGGCGCGTTGCGGCATCGCTGGCCGCAGGCGACACCCTGACGCTGTCTGAAGACGATGCCAAGGTGCTGGCCTTGTGGGGCGCGGATGCCAGCGCGAAGCGGCTGCAGGACGCCGCGCGCGGCATACGTTTCCAGCTCGGGCAGGCGGACCGGTTTCGCGCCGGAATCGTGCGCTCTGGCACCTGGGAGACGCATATCGCCGAGTCGCTGGCGAATCTGGGCCTGCCACCGGAGCTTGCGGCACTGCCGCATGTTGAATCGTCGTTCTATCCTTCTGCTTACTCGAAAGTTGGCGCCGCCGGACTCTGGCAGTTCATGCCCTCGACGGGTCGGCTCTACATGCGGGTCGACGACGTCGTCGATGAGCGGCTCGATCCCTTCCGTTCCACCGAAGCCGCCGCCCAGCTGCTGTCGTACAACTATCGTCTGCTCGGCACCTGGCCCCTGGCGCTGACGGCCTACAACCATGGCGCAGCCGGTATGCGCCGCGCCGTGGAGGCGATGGGCACCAGGGATTTCGTGACGATTGCGCGCAACCACACCAGCCGCTCGTTCGGCTTCGCGTCGCGGAACTTCTATCCGTCGTTCCTGGCGGCGCTCGAGATCGATCGTAATCCGGAGAAGTACTTCGGCCGAATCGAACGCGCGCCCGAGTTGCGGTTCCAGGAAGTCGAATTGCCGGCCTATGTCAGTTTTGCGGCGCTGGAGCGCGTCATCGGTGTGCCACGCGCTGAACTCGAGGCGCTGAATCCGGCGCTGCGTCCACCGGTGCTCAGCGGTAGCCGCCTGCTACCGCGCGGCTATCGTTTGCGCCTGCCTGGCGGCATTGCGCCGTGGACCGCCGAGCGTCTGTCGCGGGCGCTCGGGCCGGCGGAGATGTTCGCGGCGCAACCGACGCCGCGAACGCATCTGGTGCGCCGGGGCGACTCGTTGTCGAACATTGCAGCGCGCTACGGCACGAGCGTGCGGACGCTGATGAGCCTCAACGGCTTGCAGTCGCGCGACACGTTGCGGAGCGGTCGGGTGTTGCGGCTGCCGGATGGCGGCGCAACGTCGGCACCAACGGCTGTGATCGCTGCTGCAGCCGCATCGGCAGCGCGTGCAGTGCCAGCGCCGCCCGCGGTGCGACCCGCTGCGGCAACGTCCAGCCCGTTGGCACCGATCTACATCGTCCGCGTCGGCGATACGCTCGAGATGATTGCCGCACGCACTGGCGTGTCGATGCTTGAGTTGATGCGTCTCAATCGGCTCAAGAATCCGAATTTCGTGTTCGTTGGCCAGCGGCTGCGCACGATCGCCGATGGCGCAGACGAGCAGGCCTCGCCGGTGGTGGCGGCGCTGGAGCGTGCGGCCGGCGACGCGGCCGTCGCCGAGAGCGAAGCGGCGATGACGCCCCCGCCAGCGGTGTCGGTCGTGCAAACCGAATCGCAGGGACCCTCGGTGGGTCCCGCAGGCGGAACGGCCGGCTCAATCGAGCTGCTGGATCTGGCGGTGCGCAGCGACTCGACGATCCGGGTCATTGCCGAAGAGACTCTCGGGCACTACGCCGAATGGCTCGGCGTCAGCGCGGCGCGGCTGCGCTCGCTGAACCGCCTGCAGCAAGGCCAGGCGCTGCTGCTCGGGCGGACACTCAGACTCGATTTTTCGAAAGTCGAGCCCAACCGCTTCGAGGCCAGTCGGCGCGAGTTTCATGCGCGCCTGCAGGCGGCGTTTTTCGACGACCGGCGCATCGTCGGTACCGAGATCTATATTGTTCGGCGCGGCGATACGCTCTGGCAGCTGAGCCAGCGGTTCGACGGTCTGCCGGTCTGGTTGCTGCAGCAGTACAACCCCGATGCGGATCTCGCCGAGTTGCGCGCAGGCAGTCAGCTCGTCGTGCCAACGGTGCGTGGCGCGGAGGAAACGGCTCGCGGCAGTTGAGGGCGGCTATAGTCCGAGGCGGGCGCCAAAATCGCGCAGCGTGGCGCCCGGGTCTTCCGTGTTGCTGAACTGCGGCTGAGCGGCGATCGAGGCATCGGTCAGCGAAAGGCGTCGTGCGGTGAGCAGTGCGCGCAGCGACGCGGTATCGAGCTCGAAGACCCAGACAGCGGACCACGGCGCCGGCGTGTCATAGGGCCAGGCGCGAAGTCCAGTGCTCGCTGTGTCCACTGCTGCACCGAGCCTCACGCTCTCACCGTCGACGAGCAACGTGGGCTGCGAGACTCGCACGACGGAGTCGTGCGGGGCCGAGATCCACAAGAAGGCGCGACGCTCGCCCATCCTGTTGGTCTCGAACGGCGCGACATACGCGAACGGATCGAGTCCGGCGCCACGCGGGCTGCTCGCCAGCAGTTCGATCGGGCGCGCCAGCCGCGTCAGCGTGGTCCCGGTGCGTTCGTCGAGCTGCTCCAGCGCTGTGACCGGTAGCGCGACACAGCCACTCAGCGCGCCGCAGATCCCAGCTGCGGCGGCGAGCGCCCATAAGCCATGCTGTGCGCCCGTGCGATCTCGCTGGTCCATTTCCAAAGTATAGGCAAGCGTGGCCGATCGTCACCACTGGACGGTCCATAGCCGGCTTGCCGGAGCTGTGAACGGCTTCCGTTCTGGCTCCGCAGCGGCCAAGGCTATAATCAGCCATGGTTCGCGTGAAAGCCCGGTTTTCCATTTCGTTGGCGTTTCTGCTGCTGGTTCTGGCGGGCGGCCCGGCCGATGGCGCCCGCAGTGTGGCAATTGACCGGTCCCAGAGCCTGCCCGTGGCAACCCGGGTGCTGGTGCGCAAGTCGGAGCGACGCCTGTATCTGCTGCGCGGCGATGAAATCCTGCGTTCGTACCGGGTTGCTCTGGGGCTCAATCCCCTCGGTCACAAGGAACGCGAAGGTGACTTCCGCACACCGGAGGGCCGCTACCATCTGGTACGACGTAATCCGCGCAGCGACTTTTTCCTGTCGATGAAAGTGTCCTATCCGAACGATGCAGACCTGCGCAACGCGCGGCGCAACGGCTGGCGGCCGGGCGGGTCGATCATGATCCACGGTCTGCCGAACGATCCGCGCCGCAGCGCGGAGTACTACTCGAGCCAGGATTGGACCGACGGCTGCGTCGCGGTGAGTAATTCCGACATGGTCGAGATCTGGATGCTGGTGTCCGACAATACGCCGATCGATATCGAGCCCTGATACGGGCTCATCGCCTATTCCGGCCTAAGCATGGAAACCAGTGTTGTCGTTCCGGAGTTCGTCGATGCCCGTGTCGGGCCGCGCGGCTCGCTGGAGAGTCTCTCTCAGGAAGAAATAGAAAAGCTCCTGTCGACCGGCCAGGGTGGTCTGTTCTCCTTGTTTCGCAAGTGTGCGCTCGCGGTACTGAACGCCGGCAGCGACAGCGACGACCCGCGCGCGATCTTCGAACGCTACAAGGATTTCGATATCCGGATCCTGCGGCACGCCTGGGGCGTCAAGCTCGAAATCCTCAATGCCCCGGCGGCCGCGTTCGTCGACGGGCAGATGATCCGCGGCATCAAGGAATTGCTGTTCTCGGTGCTTCGGGATGTGGTCTATATCTCGAACGAGATCGTCGAGAGCGGGCGGTTCGATCTGACTAAGTCTCCAGCGGTCACGAACGCCGTATTTCACATCCTGCGCAACGCACGCGTGCTCGACAGCAAGGTTCGGCCGAATCTGGTCGTGTGTTGGGGCGGTCACTCGATCAGTCGCGAGGAATACGAGTACACGAAAAAGGTCGGCTACGAACTGGGGCTGCGCGGGCTGGACGTCTGCACGGGCTGTGGCCCCGGGGCGATGAAAGGCCCGATGAAGGGCGCCACGATCGGTCATGCCAAGCAGCGCATTGTCGGCGGCCGCTACATCGGTATCACGGAACCCGGGATCATCGCCGCCGAGCCGCCGAATCCGATCGTCAATCAGCTGGTCATCATGCCGGACATTGAAAAGCGCCTTGAGGCTTTTGTCCGGCTGGCACACGGCATCGTCGTGTTTCCCGGTGGCGCCGGCACCGCCGAAGAGATCTTCTACCTGCTTGGCATCCTGCTTGATCCAGCCAACAGCGGGCAGCCCTTTCCGCTGCTGCTGACGGGGCCGCGCCGCAGCGCGGCGTACTTCGAGCAGATCCGCGCCTTTCTGCTCGGTACGCTCGGCCAGGAGGCGGCAGATCGCATTCGGATCATCGTCGACGATCCGGCCGAGGCGGCGCGCGCCATGGTGCGCGGCCTCGATGAAGTGCGTGACTATCGCCGTTCGCGGTCCGATTCCTTCAACTTCAACTGGCTGATCCGCGTTCCCGATCACTTCCAGCAGCCGTTCGAAGTCACGCACGAGTCGATGCGGCAGCTGCGCCTGCATCGCGACCAGCCGGTGCATGAGCTCGCCGCAGATCTGCGCCGCGCGTTCTCGGGTATCGTGACCGGCAACGTCAAGGAGTACGGCATTGCGGCGATCGAACGGCATGGGCCGTTCGAACTGAGCGGCGACCGCGACATCATGAAGATGCTCGACGAGTTGCTGGCTGCATTCGTTGCACAGCAACGCATGAAGTTGCCGGGGAGTGCGTACGTGCCCTGCTATCGCATCGTCGCGTGACATAAGCGAGCAAAGCGCGAGAGGCTGCTCCCAGTCCCGCCACCGCACTGGCTTCACTGGCTTTGTCTGTGAGCCAGATCCCGCCGCACGGGTTTGCAAGTCCCTACGCTCAAGGCTGGTCTCAAGAGGTTGCCATGAGCACGACCGGTCGTTTTCGCGCTGATCTGATTGCCGCTGCCAGCAAGGCTGCGCGCGAGCGTTCCGCTGCGACCGCTACCACATCGACTGTAACGCCTGTCGCCAGTCCCTACGGCCACTGGCTCGATCGCATGCAGCGTACGCGTGGGCGGCACGCAGCGATCTCGAGGAACCTGAACACCTGGGCCAGCTACAAGAGCTGGTCGGAGCGGGTGCGCGATTCGTGGGATTCCGAAGTCAATCCGTCCGTGGACAGCCCGCGCCGGAAGTAGACTCAGCCTGCGGAGTCTTCGGCCTGCTGCCCGAGCCAGTCGGTGCTGTCAGCCGCTGCAGGCGCACTCTCGATCCAGTCGATCAGTGGCTGCCACTGCGCCACATCGTCGGCCACCAGGTAGGGCTTCATCTCGTGGATACCGACGCCGAGTTCGGCGCTGCGCACATAGTTCTGCGAATCGCGCAGCGTCGTGATGACCGGCACGTTCAGCGTGGCGAGGAACCGCTGCAAGGCCTGATAGACCAGCGTATTGCGTCGGACCCGGTTGGCGACCACCCCGATCCGGTTGTCCTCGCGCCGGACCTTCGCGACCAGCAGCAGGTCGGAAATGATGCGCGTGCAGGCGTGCACATCGATGTCGGACGGCAGCACCGGCACAATGATCTTGTGCGCGTCGCGAACGACGTCGGGCAGGTATTGCGGGTCAATTGCCGCGGGCGTGTCGACAATGACGCGGGTCGCCCCGGTCGGTACCCGCAGGCGAAAACTGCGGGTCGTCCGATGATCGCGCTCATAGGCGGCTATCGAGTGCAGTCGGTAAGCGCCGGGACCGCGCTTCTGCGCCCAGCGCGTCGATGAGCCCTGCGGATCCTGATCCATCAGCACTGGATTCTGGTTCCGGAACGCGTAGAAGCTCGCCAGGTTGACCGCGATGGTCGTCTTGCCTGAGCCGCCCTTGGGGTTCAGTACGACGATTCTGAGCATTCGCCCAGCCTACTGACGAACCCCGTGTGGCGCAAGCCAGCGCCGTTTCGCAACTGCGAGTTGCCGCACAGCCCTGTGCGCCCGGTGCTCTTATGCTCGCGCCGATGGAACGCCTGCTGTTTCTTTGGGATGAAGTCGATGACACGTGCGGCGCGCTGCGCCACATGCTGACGTCCGCCTGGCACGAGCTGTGTGGCGGCATCCGCCGCAGGCCCCGCGCCGACTGACGCCTTGAAATACTGAACCACGATCCCCAAGTTGCGCACCGGCGGGCGCGCAGCTTCGCACCTGCCATGGTCCACCAGCTGGTTCGATGAACGGGGATTTTGCATGACGACCGCTACCGCTGAGAAACACGGCTTCCAGGCCGAGGTTCGTGAGCTGCTGCAGCTCATGATTCATTCGCTGTACTCTCATCGGGAGATCTTTCTCCGCGAGCTGATCTCGAATGCCTCGGATGCGAACGACAAGCTGCGGTTCCTTGCACTTTCGGAACCCGGGCTCCTCGAGGGCGATCCGGAACTGAAAGTCTGGATCTCCCACGATGCCCGGGCGCGCACGATCACGATCCGCGACAACGGTATCGGCCTGACCCGCGAGGATGCGATTGCGCATCTCGGCACCATTGCGAAGTCGGGCACGGCGGAGTTTTTCCGCAAGCTGTCGGGCGACCAGCAGAAGGACTCGCAGCTCATTGGCCAATTCGGCGTTGGTTTCTATTCGGCTTTCATCGTTGCCGAAGAGGTCGAGGTGCTGTCGCGGCGTGCGGGTGAGCCGGAAGCTGCCGGAGTTCGCTGGGCTTCACGGGCTGACGGAGAATTCACCGTCGAGACGATCGCGCGGAGCGAGCGCGGCACGGTTATCGTGCTGCATTTAAAGGAGGACGCCACCGAGTTTGCAGACGCCTATCGGCTTCGCGGCCTGGTGCGCCGCTACTCCGATCACATTGGTTTTCCGGTACTGATGCCGAAAGAGGGCGAAGCCTCGCTCGAATGGGAAGTCGTCAATCAGGCGCAGGCGCTGTGGAGCCGCGCGCGATCTGAGATCAAGGACGACGAGTACATCGAGTTCTACAAGCACGTCTCGCACGACTTTGCGGATCCGCTCGTGTGGAGCCACAACCGGGTCGAAGGTCGACGCGAGTACACCAGTCTGATGTATGTGCCGTCCCGGGCGCCTTTCGATCTGAACCAGCGCGAGGCCGCGCGCGGACTCAAGCTGTATGTGCGGCGCGTGTTCATCATGGACGACGCCGAGCAGTTCCTGCCGCTGTACCTGCGGTTCCTCAAGGGCGTCATCGATTCGAACGATCTGCCGCTGAACGTATCGCGGGAGCTGCTGCAGAAAGATCCGGATGTCGAGGCGATGCGCGGTGCATTGACCAAGCGCGCGCTGGAGCTGATCGCCAGACTCGCCAAGGATGAACCGGAGAAGTACGCGGGCTTCTGGAAGGAATTCGGCGCGACGCTGAAGGAGGGCATTGCCGAGGATCCCTCGAGCCGCGACAAGCTGCTGACGCTGATGCGCTTTGCGAGCACCCATTCGGAGACGGACGAACAGCAGACTGCCCTGGCCGACTACGTCGGCCGCATGCAAAGCGGACAAGAGCGGATCTACTACGTGATCGCCGAGACTCCGGCCGCCGCGCGCAGCAGTCCCTACATCGAGAAGCTGCGGTCGCGCGGCGTCGAGGTGCTGTTGTTGTCGGACCGCGTCGACGAATGGGTCATGGGTCAGGTCACGGAGTTCGAAGGCAAGCGTTTCAAGGATGCCGCGCGCGGCGACCTCGAGCTGGGTGCCCTGGCTGAGGCGGCCGACCAGACCGGTGTCGACGAGGCCCTGAAGGAGAACAAGAAGCTGTTGAAGCGCATCAAGGACGCGCTCGGCGACCGCGTGGGCGCCGCGCGGGTCAGTACGCGTCTGACCGACTCGCCTGCCTGTCTGGTGCTCGGTGAACATGATCTGGGCGCGCAGATGCGCCGCCTGTTTGCGCAGTCAGGCCAGTCTGCTCCAGAGGGCAAGCCAGATATCGAGATCAATGTGGATCATCCGTTGATCCGTCGGCTCGACACGCTGGAGGCCGCGGCCGAGTTCGAGGATCTGTCTTTACTGGTATTCGAGCAGGCGCGACTGGCCGAGTCAGGGCAGCTTGCGAATCCCGGTGATTTTGTCCGCCGCCTGAACCGTCTGCTCGGCCAACTCATGCAATAATCATTCATGCGCAAACACTCTGTGCGTTCTGTAATGCTCGCCGGCGTCGCCGGCATGCTGTCTATCGGCTGCACTGGCGGCCAGGCTCCAGACGAGGTTGATTTCATGACGACCGCAGCTTCCGCCGTGACGTCGCTGGGCGTTACCGATATCCAGGTCGGCACCGGTGCCGAAGTCAGCGCCGGCCAGACCGCGATCGTGCACTACACCGGTTGGTTGCATGCGCCGGGTGCAACGGACCACGTTTCGGACCAGAAGGGACGCAAGTTCGACAGCTCCCGCGATCGAGGCGAGCCGTTTTCGTTCCGGGTCGGCGGCGGTGAGGTTATCAAGGGCTGGGATCAGGGCGTGGCAGGCATGCGAATCGGTGGCCAGCGCACGCTGCTGATTCCGGCGGAGCTCGGCTATGGCTCGCGCGGCGCTGGCGGCGTGATCCCGGGCGGTGCCGCACTTGTCTTCGACGTCGAGCTGGTCGGCATCCGCTAAGGTCGTGCGCGAGTCGCCGCCGCTGCTCGGACCGGCCGGCCTCCTTGAAGCGCTGCTCGAGACTCCGGACGGTGCCGCGGCGCGTTCTCCAGCGGCGATCGGCATCGTGTGCCATCCGCACCCGCTGTACGGCGGCACGTTGACCAACAAGGTCGTCCACACCGCTGCGCGCGCATTGGTTGAGTCAGGGGTAGCGGCGCTGCGCTTCAATTTTCGAGGAGTCGGCGCCAGTGCCGGCAGCTACGATGACGGTCGCGGTGAAACGGCTGACCTGCTGGCCGCGGTCACGTGGCTGCGCGCGCGGTGGCCCCAGGCGCCGCTGATCCTGGGAGGATTCTCGTTTGGCGCCTATGTGGCCTTGCGGGCAGTCGACGCTGTCCAGCCTGCCCGCCTGTTCACGATTGCACCGCCGATCGGCCGCTGGGATTTGACCGGCGTCGTGATGCCAAACTGCCAATGGCTGGTCGTGCAGGGAGAGGCCGATGAGGTCGTGGATGCTGCAACCGTATTCGCCTGGGCGGCTGAGCGGGACCCTGCGCCACAGATCGAACGCATTGCCGGCGCGGGTCACTTTTTTCATGGACAGCTGCACGAGCTGCGGGACGTGCTGCGGCGGTTTCTGCGCGAGGCTCTCTAGCGCGGTAACTTGTCCCGCGGCAAGCTGAGCATGACTCGCAGTCCGGGCTCGGCGCGCTCGGCGAGGATCCGGCCACCGTAAGCGCGAACCACCCGCGCGGCGATCGCCAGCCCCAATCCTGCACCACCGCCGCTGGCTTCACGGCCGGTCGAGACGCGATGAAACGGCGCGAAGATCGCGGTCAGTTCCGCGGCTGGCACACCCGGACCCGGGTCGGTCACGGTGATTCGGTATTCGGCCGCAATGGATTGCACGGCGATGCCGACGGCGCCGCGCTCCGGGCTGAATCGCAAGGCGTTGCGGATCACATTTTCGATTGCCGCGCCGAGCCAGTGCGGATCACCGCGCATGGAAAGCGGTTCGGCCGGTGCGGACCAGTCGATCCGAATGCCGCGCGGCTGGGCCGCGAAGCGGGCATCGGTGACAATGGTCTCGAGCAGGGCCGCGAGGTCCATCGCTTGCCACTGCATCGCCACCTCGCCGGATTCGAGGCGGGCCACATCGAGAATGCCGCCGATCAAGCCGTCGAGTTTCGCGATTTCGAGTTCGATCCGCGCAAGCTGCTGAGCCGCGTCCGCGCCAGGTTGCGCTGCGAGAGCCGCGGCGAGCCGCATGCGCGCGAGCGGTGAGCGCAGTTCATGTGACACGTCGGTCAGCAGCCGTTCTCGACCCTCGACCGAAGAGCGTAGTTGCAGCGCCATCGCATTGAACGCGCTGCCCAGCCGTCCGAGCTCATCGCGACGCCGGCTGGTCGAGTCGGCAACGCGCTGAGCAGTGCCGTGACGAGCAGGATGAACGCTAGCAGCGTGGCGCGCGCGCCGGGTCGTTCGAAGACGCCGAACAAAGGCGGGCGGCGCGGGTCGGAAGCCTGCGGCCGAGCAGTTCCCGGCCGGTTTCGTCGATGATCAGCACCGGTCGGCCGCCGTCTTCCAACACGCTGCGCGCCTCGGCCAGGACGACACGTGGTGGCGTTGCCGATTGGCGCTGGCTGGCCATCACGAAACCGGTGATCACGACCGCCCCCACGCCGATCAGTGCGATCGCCGCGAACAGCTACAGGAAAATCCGCACGCCAAGCCGGTTCATCGTCGTACCTTCATGACGGCGCTCTGTCGGCAGGCAGTAGCAACAGCTCGTAGCCGGCACCGCGCACCGCCCGAATGGTGGCCGACTGCTCGCCGGCAGCGACAAGCTTGCGGCGCAGATTGCTGACGTGGGTGTCGATGCTGCGGTCATACAGCGACATGCGCCGACCGAGCGCGAACTCGGTCAGATCAGTGCGGCTGACCACCACTGCAGGCGAGTCGAACGGTTTGGCCAGGTAATCATCGGCGCCGAGCTCCAGCTCGAGTATGCGATCGATGGCCGTACCGCGCGCGGTCAGCATCAGCACCGGCAGCTGTGGGTGCTGCTGACGTAGTTCGCGCAGGATCCCGAAGCCTTGCCGGCTGGGCAGCATGACATCGAGGATCACGACATCTGCGGGCGACTGGCTCAGCAGGTCGATGCCGCGGTTGCCGTCGCCGGCGGTGCGAATCCGGAATCCGTCGCGCTCCAAGTACTCGCGCAGCATCGCTGCAAGCTCGGCATCGTCATCGATGATCAGCACGTCGGGTGGCGTTGGGCCCATGCTGCCCATCCTGCCTTCGCAGCCCGTCAGTGTCATCGACCGCTGGCATTTCTTGACAGATCTTTGCGTCCGGATCGGCGAGCATCCATCCACACGATTACAGGAGTGACCAATGAAGACTCGAAGAGTGATCACGCAAGCCGCGCAGCTGGCCTTGCTGGGTGGTGCGCTCGCGCTGACAGGTGCGGCAAGCTATGCGGACCCCATGAAGGGCCGCGGCGATACGGCGATGGGCCAAACGGGTTTCATGGGCCAGTCTGGTTTCATGGGCCAGTCTGGTTTCATGGGCCAGGGGCGCATCGAGCGCATGGCCAGGGAACTGGATCTTTCAGCTGTCCAAAGACAGGAGATCGAGGGCTTGATGGAATCGATGCGACCGAATCGCGACCGTCTCGCCGGGCAGGCGCGCGAGAATGCGCAACTGCTGCGCGTGACCCAGCCCGATGCGCCGAACTATAGTGAGGTTGTCGCGCAGGTCAGCCGCAGTGCCGGAGAGCTTGCGAGCGAGACCGTGAATCAGGCCGCCGCGATGCGTGCCCAGGTCTGGAAGGTCCTGACGCCGGAACAGCGGGTCAAGCTCGACGCGCAGCAGGTCCGCCGCGCGGAACGCGTTCGTGAATGGCGCGAGACTCGTAAGCAGCGCCAGTAGCACTGAAGCGAGCCAAAGAAAAAGCCCGGGGCCGCATCGCTGCCCCGGGCCCTGCAAATTCTCAGTCTATTGAGGTCTGCTGCCTCAGTTGACCATCGCCTTGAGCGCCTTCAGCGGCAGCACGCGAACTTTCTTCGAGGCTGGTTTTGCCTTGAACATCATCTTGTCGCCGGTGAACGGGTTGGTGCCCTCGCGAGCCTTGGTGGCTGGCTTCTTGACGACCTTCAACTTCATCAGGCCGGGCATTGTGAACAGGCCGTTGCTGCGCAGGCTCTTCTTGATGACGCCGCTGAGCGAGTCGAACACTGCGCCCACCTGCTTTCGCGACAGGTCCGTCTCTTTCCCGATGTGATTCAGAATATCCGACTTGGTCGGAGCGCCGCCCTTCTTCGCCATTGTTTGATTACTCCCAGAGTAGAAAATTCGCGGGAAAAACCGCGATAACGTTGCAGTTCGGCGCGAAACATAACACAAGCCATCGCACGCGCAACAACTTTCTTGAAGCACCTGCGGTGTTGAAGTGCCTTGTTTTTCAGGCTCTGGTGATCATCGCCATCGCGTGCGATTCATGTGCTAAGCGATTGTAAAGCCACGCTGCGTGTCGAGCCCAGGAGTACGGCGACGTCAGTGAATCAGCGCAGAATGATCAACAGCATCTGTATGCCGATACCGGCAACCAGCGGCGAGAAGTCAAGCCCGCTCGTTGCCGGCAGCCTGCGACGAATCGGCTTTAGAACCGGTTCGCAGATCGTGGCGAGCAAAGCGTGCGCGGGCGAGTAGCTGCCAGGTGCCAGCAGCGAAAGCAGGGCGTTGATGAAGATGGCCCAGAAGTACACCCAAAGTATCGTGCGCAGGATCGCCAGTGCCGCCAGGCGCAGCCAGTCGATCGCGTCGGGAAGGCCAAAGCCGCGCACCAGGGACAACACCGCAACCTGTGCCAGGGCGATCACGACGACTGCGGCGACCGATGCCGAATCGATCTTGCGCACCGGCGGCAGCAGCCGCCGCAGCGGCATGACGAGCCAGTTGGTCATCCGCACGATTGCCTGGGAGAGTGGATTGCGAAAGTCTGCCCTGGACCACTGCAGCAGCAGACGCAGCAGGAACACCAGGAAAATCAGCGAGAAAACGCTATCGATCAGAAAGTACAGCGCATCCTGCATGGTCGATGTTCCTGGCGTGACAATGCTGCTGCGCTAGTGCTTGCGCGCGGCGTGACTGAAGGAATCGGCAAGCTCTGCGCTGCGTCGCGCCGCCGCTGCCATGGCCTGGGCGACGATCGCACCCAGGCCCTGCTCCTGCATGACGCGCACTGCCGTCTCGGTTGTGCCACCCTTGGAGGTCACCTCGGCGCGCAGCAGCGCGAGATCCGCATCGCTCTGCGCAGCCAGCATGCCGGCACCATGAAGGGTTGCGAGGGCGAGCTGCCGAGCCGCGTCCGCCGGCAGGCCCAGCGCTCGCGCCGAGTCGACCATGGCCTCGGCCAGCAGAAAAAAATACGCCGGCCCGCTGCCCGACAAGGCGGTGACCGCATCGAGTGCGTCTTCGCGCTCGACCCAGACGACGATTCCAGTCGGGCGCAGCACGATCTCAGCCAGGGCACGGCTCTCGGCCGATACAGTGTCCGGCGCGAAGACGCCGGTCGCGCCGGCACCGACCAGTGCGGGCCGGTTCGGCATCGCGCGCACGACTGCCGCATTCTCACCGCACCAGATCCCGAGATCCGCCAGCCTGATCCCGGCGGCGATCGAGATCACCAAGGGATTCTGGGCGACCAGCGCGGCGCGCAGCGGTGCCAGCGTCCCGGCCATGTCCTGCGGCTTGACAGCGAGCACCGCGACGGCGGCGCCATCCAGCGCATCGATTGCCGCGGCAGTGGCCTTGACACCGAATTCCCGCGCCAGACCCGCGCGAGCCTCCTCCGACACATCGGCAACGGTGATGTCTTCACTGCGCACCCCGCTGCGCAGCCAGGAGCTCACCAGGGCGCGACCCATGTTGCCGCCGCCGATCAGCGCGAATTTCATCCCGTCCTTGCTCCGAGAGGTGTCGATGAATCAAGTCGCAATTGTACTTTCTCCGCCGACAGGGCGTGTGCCGAACAGCGCGGTGCCAATGCGGACCAGCGTCGATCCGGCGACGATCGCGGCCTCAAGATCCGCGCTCATGCCCATCGACAGCGTATCGAGTGCTGCGCCGGTTCGATTCAGGGCAGCCTGAATTCCAGCGAGCTGCTCGAACCAGAGCAGCTGCGCGTCGAAACCGCTCTCGGCCGGCGGAATACACATCAGACCGCGCAGTCGGAGCCGCGGCAGGGTCTGAATGGCCGCCGCGAGGGCCGCAACGTCCGCCACGGCGACACCTCCCTTGTTGGCTTCTGGCGCGAGCTGCACCTGGATGCAGACGTTGAGTCGTGGTGCGTGATGCGATCGCTGCGCCGACAGGCGCTCTGCGATGCGCAAGCGATCGACTGTGTGAACCCAATCGAAGCGCTCGGCAACGGTGCGAGTCTTGTTGCTCTGCAGTTGCCCGATGAAATGCCAGATCGGCCCGGTTGATGCATCGGTCAATGCGGCATCTACGGCGTCGATCTTCGGCAAGGCCTCCTGGAGGTAGTTCTCGCCGAAGTCGCGCAGTCCAAGTTGCATGGCCGCACTGATCATCTCGGCGGGCTGCCCTTTGCTGACCGCCAACAACGTGACGCAGTCCTCACTTCTGCCGGCCCGCACCGCCGCACCAGCCATGCGCGCGCGCAGATTCTTGAGGTTTTCCGGCAGGAATTGCGGACCGATTAACATAGGTACAACATCACCCCTTGGCTATACTCGGCGGCGTCGCTCGAGGAGTCCTCATGGCTGTCGATATCGCCCAGCTGCTTGCGTTTGCGGTCAAGAACAAGGCATCGGACCTGCACCTTTCCGCAGGTATGCCGCCGATGATTCGTGTCGATGGCGACATGAAGCGCGTCAATATGCCGTTGCTGTCCCACAAGGACGTGCACAGCATGGTGTACGACATCATGAACGACAAGCAGCGCAAGTCGTTCGAGGAGTTCTTCGAAACGGATTTCTCGTTCGAGATTCCAAAGCTCGCACGCTTTCGCGTCAATGCTTTCAACCAGAATCGCGGCGCAGGCGCCGTTTTCCGCAACATACCTTCGGTCGTGCTGACGCTCGACGATCTCTCCACGCCGAAGATCTTCCGCGATCTGTGCATGTTGCCCCGCGGCCTCGTTCTCGTGACGGGCCCCACGGGCTCGGGCAAGTCGACCACGCTCGCAGCCATGATCAACCACTGCAACGACAATCGTCCCGATCACATCCTCACGATCGAGGATCCGATCGAATTCGTCCACGACAGCAAGCGCTGCCTGATCAACCAGCGCGAGGTGCATCGCGACACTCTCGGTTTCAGCGAGGCGCTGCGTTCGGCGCTGCGCGAAGACCCTGACATCATCCTGGTCGGTGAGATGCGCGACCTCGAGACAATCCGGCTGGCACTGACGGCGGCCGAAACCGGGCACCTCGTGTTCGGTACGCTGCACACGAGCTCCGCGGCCAAGACCATTGACCGCGTCGTCGACGTGTTCCCGGCGGCCGAGAAGGAAATGGTGCGCTCGATGCTGTCCGAGAGCCTGAGGGCGGTGATCTCCCAGACCCTGCTGAAGCGCAACGGCGGCGGCCGCATCGCCGCGCACGAGATCATGATCGGCACGCCGGCCATCCGGAATCTGATCCGTGAGGGCAAGATTGCCCAGATGTACTCTTCTATCCAGACCGGCCAGCAGGCTGGCATGCAGACGCTCGACCAGTGCCTGCAGGAGATGCTGTCGAAGGGGTTCATCAGCAAGGAAGAAGCGCGCCACAAGGCGCAGAACAAGGACTCACTGTAGCCGGAGCCAGACGCCATGGATCGTGATCAAGCCATCAAGCTGATGCAGGACCTGCTGCGTCGCGTCGTCGAGAAACAAGGCTCCGACCTGTTCATCACTGCCGGCTTTCCGCCTGCCATCAAGATCGATGGCGAGGTCCGCCCCCAGAGTGAGCGCGCCCTGACGCCCGAGCAGTCCGGCATCCTGACGCGCGCAATCATGAATGATCGCCAGTCCAAGGAATTCGATGCCACCAAGGAGTGCAATTTTGCCATTGCGCCGCCAGGCATCGGCCGCTTCCGGGTCAACGCTTTCGTTCAGCAAAGCCATACCGGTTGCGTGCTGCGACTGATCAACGCCAAGATTCCAACCGTCGAGGAGCTCGACCTGCCGCCGATCCTGAAGGAGATCGTGCTGTCGAAGCGCGGGCTCGTGATCGTGGTCGGCGCCACCGGTTCGGGCAAATCGACAACGCTGGCCGCGATGCTGGGTCACCGCAATGAGAAGACCCGCGGACACATCGTCACGATCGAGGATCCAGTCGAGTACGTCCACCAGCACAAGGGCTGCGTGATCACGCACCGCGAGGTTGGCGTCGATACCGAGAACTGGCACATGGCGCTCAAGAACACGCTGCGCCAGGCGCCGGACGTGATCCTGATCGGCGAGATCCGCGATCGCGAGACCATGGAATACGGCATCCAGTTTGCGGAGACCGGGCATCTGGTGCTGGCGACACTGCATGCCAACAGCGCCAACCAGGCGCTCGATCGCATCATCAACTTTTTCCCCGACGAACGCCGCGAGCAGCTGCTGATGGACCTGTCGCTGAACATTCGTGGCTTGGTCTCCCAGCGCCTGGTGCCGCGCGAGAACGGCGGTGGCCGCATTGCCGCGATCGAGATTCTGCTGAACTCGCCGCTGATCCAGGATCTGATCTTCAAGGGCGAGGTCATAAAGATCAAGGAAGTGATGTCACGCTCGACGCGTCTTGGCATGCGCACCTTCGACCAGGCGCTGTTCGAACTCTACGAGACCGGCTTCATCTCCTACGAAGACGCGCTGCGCAATGCGGACTCGAAGAACGAGCTGCGGCTACGCGTCAAGCTCGAGAGCCGACGCGAGGACAAGAATGTCGAGGAGGCCGGTAGCCTGGCGCTGCTCGATGAAGAGAAGGGCCGGCTCATTTGAGCCGCCGCAAGACAACTGAACCTGCCGACATGCCTGCATCCCTAGATCGCGCCGCCGCCGCACTCGAAGCCCCGGCCCTGGAGGTCGCGGCGCGCGAGCCCAACCAGCCACTGAATACCAAGCCGCTGTTCAAGCTGATGGTCGAGAAGCGTGCTTCCGACCTGTTCTTTACGGCCAATTCGCCGATCAAGATCAAGATTGAAGGCCAGATCTTCCCGATCAACAAGCAGATCCTTTCCCCGGAGACGGTGCGTCAGGCGGCTTACGGCCTGATGACGCCCGAGCAGGTCGAGACTTTTCATCGCGAGTTCGAGATCGATTTCGCGGTATCCGAAGCAGGGCTCGGCCGGTTCCGGGTGACGGTGTTCTACCAGCGCGGCTACCCGGCGATGGTGCTGCGCTACATCACGGCCAATATGCCGAAGCTCGCCGATCTGCAGCTGCCCGACGCGATCCGCGAGCTCTCGGTACTCAAGCGTGGGCTCGTGCTGATCGTCGGCGCAACGGGTTCGGGCAAGTCGACAACACTTGCGGCAATGATCGACCACCGCAACGAGCAGTTCTCCGACCACATCATCACGATCGAGGATCCGATCGAGTTCCTGCATACCAACAAGCGCTCGATCGTCAATCAGCGCGAGATCGGCATCGATACGCGCAGCTATGAGCGCGCGCTGCGCTCGGCAATGCGCGCCGCGCCCGACGTGATCCTGATTGGCGAGATCCGTGACCGCGAGACGATGCAGTCGGCGATCAACCTGTCGGGAACGGGCCACCTCGTGCTCGCGACGCTGCATGCGAACAACACCGCCGAGACGCTCGATCGGATCATCAACATGTTTCCGATGGAACAGCACAACCAGATTTTCCTGGACCTGTCACAGTACCTGCGCGCGATTCTCGCGCAGCGCCTCGTGATGGGTGTGGACAGCAAGCGGGTGGCGGCGGTCGAGGTCATGATCAATACGCCGCACATCGCGGAACTCGTGCGTAAGGGCGATATTCTCGGCATCAAGGAAGCAATCCGCGCGAGCAGCGAACGCGGCATCGCCAGCTTCGACACGGCACTCTACAAGCTGGTCACCGACGGTCGGGTCGGCATGGAAGAAGCGCTCGCATATGCCGACTCGCGCGCCAATCTCGAAGCCAAGATCAACTTCGGATGAGCGCCAACGCCGATACGGGCAACCTCGCGTTGTTCTGCGATTTCGAGAATGTCGCGCTCGGTGTCCGCGAGGCCAAGTACGACCGCTTCGACATCAGCAAGGTCCTCGAGCGGCTGCTATTGAAGGGCAGCATTGTCGTCAAGAAGGCCTACTGCGACTGGGACCGCTACAAGGAGTTCAAGGCGGCCATGCACCAGGCTGCCTTCGAACTGATCGAAATCCCGCACTTGCGGCAGTCAGGCAAGAATTCCGCCGACATCCGCATGGTCGTCGATGCACTCGACCTGTGCTACACCAAAGAGCACGTCGATACCTTCGTGATCATCAGCGGCGATTCGGATTTCTCGCCGTTGGTCAGCAAGCTGCGCGAGAACAACAAGACCGTGATCGGCGTCGGTGTCCGCAATTCGACCTCCGAGCTGCTGATCGCCAACTGCGACGAATTCATCTATTACGACGATCTGGTGAACCCAACCCGCGCACGGAACAGCTCGCCGCGTGCCAAGACAGTCAGCCGCGCGAAGACCCAACCGGCGGCGCCAGATCGCGTGCAGGAGGCTTTCGACCTGGTCGTCGAGACCGTCGATGCGCTGATCGCCGAACGCGGCGCAGATGGCAGGATCTGGAGCTCGATGGTCAAGCAGGCCCTGAAGCGACGCAGCCCGGGGTTCAGCGAGGGCGCCTACGGCTTTCGCTCGTTCAACAAGCTGCTCGAAGAGGCCGCTTCGCGCGGTCAACTGGAGCTCGAACAGGACGAGAAGTCGGGTAACTACGTCGTGAAGACCGCGTAGGCGTCGAACACCGGTCCGTCGACACAAACGCGCTTCATCGCCGGGCCCTCGGACGTTTGCACTGCGACGGCGCAGCCCGCGCAGCCGCCGACCGCGCAGGCCATGAATTCCTCGAGCGACACCTGGCAGGGCAGCCCATGCTGGCGTGCGACCCGCGCAGTGGCCTCGAGCATTGGCGTCGGCCCGCAGGCGAACACCTCCACCTCGGCGAGTTGCGTCGGGCTCAGGGTCTGTAGCCAGGCGTCCGCGAGTTCAGTGACGAACCCGTCAAAGCAGCCCGGGAAACCGCTGCGGCTTGCGAGGCGGCTGGCAATACCCCAGCCGTCGAGCAGTGGCATGCAGGCAATGCTGCCCGCGGGCAGGCCTTCGACGAGGATCGTCGAGGGTTTGCTCCGGAACGGAAACGGAATCTCCGAACCCATCAGCACCAGGGGCTGCCAGGATTCGCCTCGCTGCTTGGCCCCGGCGAGAGTTTCAGCGAGGAAGATCATCGGCGGAATGCCCACGCCGCCACCGATCAGCAAGGGTCGCCGGCGGGCGGCATCGACACGGAAGCCCTGACCGATCGGCCCCAGCACCGACAACCGGTCGCCAGTGCGCCGGCGCGCGAGTGCAGCCAGTCCGGGGCCGACGATCTTGAAGAGCACATCGAGCCAGCCCTCTGCGGCATTGACGCGCATGATCGACAGCGGGCGGCGCATCGGGATGTCGTCATCGCAGGTCAGATGGACGAACGAGCCGGGCGTTGCGCGCTCCGCGCAGCGTGCCGCGTGGATCCGCATGATGAATTGTTCGCCGGGGAACGACTGCTGATCGAGCACTTCGCCGTCTTCAAGGCAGATTGTGCCGCGGTGCGGCGGATGCACGACTGCGCTCACGTTGTACTCGCCGCCAGTGCGCGGCCTTCGATGACAGCTTCGAGCACGGCCATACGCACGGCGACGCCATTGCTGACCTGGTCGCGGATCGCCGATTGCGGACCGTCGGCGACATCGGAGGCGATCTCCACTTCGCGGTTCATCGGTTGCGGATGCATCACGATCGCGTCCGGTTTCGCGCGCCGCAGGCGTTCCGCCGTCAGTCCCCACTCGGCAAAATACTGTGCGCTGTCTGGAATGGCCGTCTCGGCGATCCGCTCCTTCTGGATCCGCAGCATCATCACGACGTCGCAACCGGCAATACCCGTGTCGATCGACAGGCTGCGGTGGCAATCGGCGAATTCGTCGGCGTCCGGCTGCAGCGCGGCCGGCGCAACGATCCGGATATCGACGGCGCCCAGCGTCGAGAACACGCGCCACGCCGAGCGGGCCACGCGCGAATGGCGGATATCGCCGACGATCGCGATCGACAGCCCGGCGATGCGTTGCTTGTGCTGCAGTACGGTCAGTGCGTCGAGCAGCCCCTGCGTCGGGTGCGCATCGCTGCCGGCGCCACCTGACAGCACGCTGACGTGCGGCAGCACGTTGCGGGCAACGAAGTCGGGAACCTCCGCCTGCGGATCGCGCAGCACAAAGACGTCGACGTGCAGCGATTCGAGCGTACGGACCGTATCGAGCATGCTCTCGCCCTTCAGGCGCGAAGACAGCTGCATTTCGACGCTCGCGACCTTTGCACCGAGGCGCTGGGCCGCCAGCTCGAACGACACGCGGGTCCGCGTCGAGGGTTCAGTGAACAGCGTCGCGACCGTGACGCCATCCAGCGAGCGGCGCTGCGGTGGTTTTTCGCCCAGCGGCCGCACGAACTGCTGCGAACGTTCCAGCAGCTGCTCAAGGAGCGATCGCGACAGGCCCTCCAGCGTCACAAGATGCCGCAGGCTGCCATCGGTGCGCAGCTGTTCCACTCGAGCGTGTGTTGGCCGAGTAGGTGTTGGCGGAGGATGGATTGCGCTCACGGGACCACTTCTGCAGTGCGTTCGCCGGCAAACCAGCGCTCGAGGATGACGGCAGCGGCACCGCCGTCGATATCCTGCTTGCGCAGCCTGCGGCGCCGCTGGCCGCTGCGGCGTAGTTCCTTGAGACGGGCGCTGGCTTCCTGCGACGAGTGGCGTTCGTCAACCAATTCGACCGGCAATCCGAAGCGGCTGTGCAACTGTGCAGCGAATGCGCGCGTGCGCGTGGACTGCGCGCTATCGGTTCCGTCGGCGTGGTACGGGCAGCCGACGATCAGGCGTGCGGGTCGCAGGGCCTTGATCTGCAGTGCGATCGCGTCGAACACGGGGGCTTCGTCGCCAGTCGGTACCTGCAACACCGAGTCGGGCCGCGCAGAGCGCGTCAACGTATCGCCAACGGCGAGGCCGATGCGTCGCTGGCCGTAGTCAAAAGCGAGGATCAACTCGGGCGCAGTGCTTGGCGTGCGGGCCGCAGGCTCAGGCATGCCCGGCGACGTGGCTCATCCGGCCGACATCGATTCCCAGTTTGCGCCAGACTGCCGGCCAGCGCTCCTCATAGGGCAGCTCAAAGACAATGTGCTCATCGAAGGGCAGCGAAAGCCAGGCGTTCTCCAGCATTTCGCGCTCGATCTGGCCGGCCTCCCAGCCTGCATATCCAAGTGCGACGAAGGCATCGGCCGGGCCTTCACCGCAGGCCATCGCGGCCAGCACGTCGCGCGAAGTGGTGACCTGGATCTGCTCGGAGACGGCGTGCGAGGAATCCCATTCGCCGGCCGGTCGGTGTACGACAAAACCGCGGTCCTTGTGCACGGGGCCGCCGCGTAGCACGCTGCGGGCCGCAATCGCGGCGTCGTTCGCTTCGAGCTTCATCTGCGCCAGCACTTCCGCCAGCGTCATGGGCAGCGGTTTGTTGACGACGATGCCGAGCGCGCCTTTCTCCAGACTGTGTTCGCAGATCAGCGTGACCGTCTGCGCAAAGTTGGGGTCGGGCAATGCGGGCATTGCGATCAGCAGGTGGTTGGTCAGGGAGGAGTCACCCATGGACATCAGTATGAGCGACCAGTCCGTGCCCCGCAATCGAGCCGCTGGGAGCGCAGCGTGCAGATGATCTGGACGCTGTTGGGCGCCGCCAACTTGCTGCTGCTGCTGCTGGCCACCGCGCAGCTCGCACGCGGCCGACGGCTATTGCCCTGGCTGCGGGACATGCCGTTGCCGCCCGCCGACGCGGCGCTGCCCTTGCTGACGGTGATTGCGCCAGCGCGCAATGAAGCAAGGCACATCGAGGCTGCCGTGCGCGCCCTCTGTGCCCAGGAGTACCCGGACCTCGAGGTGATTGTCGTCGACGACCGCTCCACCGACGCCACGCCGCGGCTGCTCGCCGAGCTGCAGCGGGAACTGCCGCGGCTGCAGGTTCTGACGCTGCAGACCCTGCCGCCGGGATGGCTCGGCAAGAACAATGCGAACGCGCTCGCGGCCGAGCGCGCCCGCGGCGAACTGTTGCTGTTCACCGATGCGGATGTGATTCTGGCGCCGGGAGCGCTGCGCCGCGCAGTCGGAATGCTGCAACGTGAGCGGCTCGACATGCTGGCAGTCGGCCCCGAGGCGCCGATGCCGGGGCTGCTGCTGCCACAGTTCGCGTTGTACTTCGCGCTGCTGTTCGCGTTGGTCACGCGTCCCTGGGCCGCGCGCGATCCGCGCAGTCGGGCGCATGTCGGCATCGGAGCCTTCAATCTCGTGCGTGCGAGCGTGTATCGCGCCGCAGGCGGTCATGAGCGGATCAGGCTGCGACCGGACGATGACCTGAAGCTCGGCAAGATCATCAAGCTGGCAGGTGGCGCGCAGGCGTTCGCCGTCGGGCGCGGTGCGGTGCGGGTCGAGTGGTACGGATCCTGGCGCGAACTGCGCGACGGTTTGATGAAGAATCTGTTCGCCGGCGCCGAGTATCGCGTCTGGCTGGTGTTGCTCGGTGTGCTGTCCCATCTGCTGTTGCTGGTGCTGCCGCCATTTGCCTTGGCCTGGACGACAGGACTTGCCTGGTGGTGCTACGCCGCCTGTTGTGCGCTGTTCGTGCTGCAAGGCATCGCGGCCGCTCCGTCACTCGGTACGGCGCGCTGGGCGGGACTGTTGCTGCCAGGGCTGGCGCTGTTTGGGGCGTATCTGATGATCCGCGCTACGGCGGTGACGCTGTGGCGCGGCGGCATCGAATGGCGCGGCAGCCGCTACGCGCTCGCGGATTTACGCGCCAACCGCGTCTGACGCGGATCAGTTTGGCCTGGAATCCGGCCCGGAATCCGGCCCGGACCGCGGCCAGGCACGCGGCCAGCGCAGTGCGGCAATGACGAAACCCGTAAAGCCGCCAGCCAGCGAACCGGCAAAGCCGCCGATCGCCGCACCGAGATAGCCGCCACAGAGCATGCCCAGGCACAGCAGTGCAATGCCGAGCGCCCAGCGCTTCAGGCGGTCCGCGATCCCGTGCTCATGGCGCACTGCGCAACTGCAGCGGCTGGCCGCTTTCGAACTGCCACTCGTAGGCGAACTGCAGCGACGGGAACCGCGCCTTCAGTTCGCGCGGAAATGGGTCGAAAGGGCTCGCCAGCTTGAGGATCTCAAGCGCCGCCTGATCGAGCGCGGCATCGCCGCTACTGCGGCGAACCCGCGCCTGCCGCAGCTGGCCGTCGGCGCTGATCTCGACTTCCAGCACCGGATTCGCGGCGCGCCCCAGTTCGCGCGCGACCAGCGGATAGTTCAGGGTGCCCAGTCGTTCGATCTTGCGACGCCAGCTGTCGACATAGGGCGCCAGCAGCGAGCCGTCGGTATCCGCCAGCACCAGCGGATCATCGGGTCGCCGCGGACCGGTCAGCTGCACACCGGCCACCAGATCGGTCCCCTGCGGAACGACCGGCCGCGACAGGTCGCCCTGCGCGCGCTGCGCGGCGTTATCCTGCGGCGCGGGTTGCGCGAGATAACGTACGGTGGGGCGAATGGCTGCCGCCGCAATCACCGCATCGCGGCTTGCCACGTCTGTCGGGCTCGTGCGCGAGGGATCCAGGGCGCTGTCGCCATCCTGGTCCGCCAGCCTGCCGCTGATCGCAATCGGTGTGCGGGCGGCCACCCGTTCCGTGGTCGTGCCGGCGCCACGCTGGGCGACGCGGGCCGCATACGCAGCCGGCGTTTCGCGCTGATCCGGCAATGCCGCATCGGAGACCAGCGCCACTTCAAGCCCCGGCGAGCGTGTCGGCTGCAACGCAATTGAAAACGTCAGGCCGAGGATCAGGATGCCGTGGAACAGTGCGGCCAGGAACAGCGTTGTTGTCAGGCGATCGCGTTCCGACGCGAACGCGGCACGCTCGATTTTGATGCTCTCGGCCATCTCAGCGGTCGCGCGCTCCCAGCCTGCGCGCAATCGCGTCGAGCAGCAGCGCGCCGGCATCGACGCCGAACTGGTCGGCGATTTCCCGGATGCCGGTCGGGCTCGTGACATTGATCTCGGTGACGTAGCCGCCGATCACATCGAGGCCCACGAACAGCATGCCGCGCTGTGCCAACGCCGGACCGATCTGCGCTGCGAGCCAGCGATCCCGCTCGTTCAGCGGGCGCGCGACACCCTTGGCACCGGCGGCCAGATTGCCGCGGTTGTCGTCCGAGGATGGAATCCGAGCCAGCGCGTACGGCACGGGCTCACCATCGACCAGCAGCACCCGCGAGTCGCCGGTGGTCATGATCTCGGGAAGGTAGCGCTGCACGATTGCGTAGCGTCGGCCGTAGTCGCTGAGCGTTTCGAAGATGACTTGCCGGTTCTTGTCGCCCTGTTCGACGACGAAGATCGACTTGCCGCCCATGCCGTCCAGCGGCTTGCAGACCGCCTTGCCGTGCTCGGCAACGAACGCATTCATGTCGGCCATGTTGCGGGTAATCAGTGTCGGCGCACAGCATTCCGGAAACCACGCGGTGTAGACCTTCTCGTTCATGTCGCGCAGCCCTTGCGGTGCGTTGACGACCATCGCGCCCTGATCCTGCGCGCGTTCGAGCACATAGGTGCTGTAGATGTATTCGGTATCGAAGGGTGGATCCTTGCGCATCAGGATCACATCGAGCTCGCCAAGCGGTTCGACGCTGGTTGGACCCAGTTCGAACCATTGCCCGGGGTCTGCGGCGACACGGAGCGTCCGGCCGCGGCCCCACGCAATGCCATCGCGCAGCCAGATGTGCTGCTGTTCGAGATAGACGAGCGACCAGCCACGAGCCTGTGCGGCGAGCAGCATGGCGAGGGTCGAATCCTTGGCGTACTTGATGTCCGCGATGGGATCCATCACGACGGCAAGGCGAGTGGCGCTGGTCATCAGGCGATCCTGGAGCGGTGATTCTTCAAAAACGTGAACTGCGTGGCATGGCGAGGGGTACCTGTATATGTTAAAACCCGCCCCGGTATTCGCGGATTTTGTGTGGCATAGACGGAGTCCGCGTTCGCTTGCCTGCCGCGGACGCAGAGCTTAACTGGCGCGGGCCGTAAAGGAAGGAGTGGAACGTGGAGACTGCGGTCAATCCGAAGCTCCAGGGCCTCAAGGTCTTGGTGATCGACGACAGCAAGACGATACGTCGGACCGCCGAAACGCTGTTGACGAAGGAAGGTTGTGAGGTTTTCACGGCGGTCGACGGTTTCGATGCGCTAGCCAAGATCGCCGATCATCAGCCGGACGTCGTGTTTGTCGACATCATGATGCCCCGGCTCGATGGCTATCAGACCTGTTCACTGATCAAGAACAACAAAGTCTATCGTTCGATCCCGGTCATCATGCTGTCGTCGAAAGACGGGCTGTTCGATCGCGCACGCGGCCGCATTGTCGGCTCCGAGCACTATCTGACCAAGCCATTTACCAAGGATGAGCTGCTCTCCGCGATCGAGTCTCATGTGGGAGGGTGAGCGATGGCCCTGATCCTGATCGTCGATGACTCTCCGACCGAAGTGCACGTCATGCAGACGGCGCTCGAGAAACATGGCTTCAAGACTCTGGTGGCCCAGGACGGCGCAGAGGGCGTGCGCCTCGCTCGTGAGATGCACCCGGACCTGATTTTCATGGACATCGTCATGCCCGGCATGAACGGTTACCAGGCGACACGCGCGCTGATGAATGATCCGGCCACGCGGGCGATCCCGATCGTCATGGTCACTTCCAAGGGTCAGGAAACCGACAAGATATGGGGTCTCAGGCAGGGCGCGATCGATTACATGATCAAGCCGGTGTCTTCAGCGGATCTGGTCGCCAAGGCCCAGTCGACGCTGGCGGCCTGAACCGTGGACACTCCTTCGCTTCGATCGCTGCGGGATCGACCTTTCGAATTGCTCGCTGAAATCGAGCGTCGCGCGCGCGCCGTGTCTGCAGCCGTTGCGGAGGAAAGCCCGGAGTCGCGTGAGTGGGTCGGTGTGGCGCTGCGGATGGGCGGCGAGACGTTTCTCGTTGCTCGTGAGGAAACCCGCGAAATCCTGCCGCTGCCGGCCGTTTTGACGCGGGTACCCGGTGCCAAGCCCTGGTTGAAGGGGCTCGCCAATGTCCGCGGCGCGCTGTTGCCAGTACTTGACCTGCGCCAGCTGCTAGGCAGCGGTGCCACCCAGACGACGCGCAGCACCCGAGTGGTCATCGTCAACCATCGGGAGATCCCGGCTGGCCTGCTCGTTGACGAGGTGCTCGGCTTTCGCCGCTTCCCGGAGGCCGAATTCAGCGGCACCGCACCGGCAACCATCATGCGCTGCGAGCATTTCCTGGCCGGCGCGTTCCGCCGTGGCAACGAGCAGTGGCCCGTGCTGTCGTTGCGGACGCTGGTCGAGAGTCCCGGCTTCCAGGATGCGGCGGCCTGATGCCAGCCACGCGCAATCTGACTCTGCTGGTGGGTGCTGCGGTGGCGCTCATGGTGCTTGCGGCCTTCGGCTTCGTGCTCGGCGCAATGAGTGGTGGCGGCGAGCGTGCAGATGCAGTGCGCACCTTGCAGCAGATCGCGCTGCGTGCGCCCGCCGCAGCGGGCGGTGATTCCCGCTCGCTCGATGCGCTGGCTGAGGCGATCGCGCGGCTTCGTGAACTCGCCAGCGCCGATGCGAGCTGGGGACAGGATCCGCGGATCGTACAGCTGGTGCAGTCAGCCGCCATCGTCGAACAGGCGCGTGCTTCGTTGACCGACGCGGCGGCGAGCGCCGCCGACGTCAGGGCTGCGGTGCCGCAGCTGGTCAGCCAACTCGGGCAAGCGATTGGCGCAGACAGCACACCGTCAGGCGAAGCGCTGGCGCGCGTGTTGGAACGCTTCGACGCGCGCGCGCAGCGGCTGCAGAACGACCTGATCACGCTCGCCAGCGGTGGCGAAGCGGCGACGCAGTCCGCGCAGCGCCTGGCCGAGGACGTGATCTACCTCGAGCAGGTGATCAACGGATTGTCGGGAACCGATGCGAGCCTCGGACTGCAGCGCCTGCCTGCCGCAGCGACCGACGCCCTGAGCGCAGCCCGCCAGACCCAGTCAGCCTTGGCACAGACCGTGCGGCGGGCCGTAGCGGCGGCTCCGGCCCTGCCGCGCGCGCGCGCGGCAGCGGCAGATCTCGCGGCCGGCGCCGGCGTGCTGGTCGATGTCGTGCCGGTGCCGAGCGAAGCTTTGGGCCTCGCGCGCTGGTGGCCGGTGCTGCCGGCACTGCTGGCGCTGGTGCCATTGCTGTTGCTGCTGCGCCTGGCCGCCAATTTGCGCGCCGAGGCGGAACGGCAGCGGAAGCTCGCCGCGCAGCAGGGTGATGACGCAGACCGCAACCAGGAAGCGATCCTGCGGCTGCTCGACGAGATCTCAAGCCTTGCCGATGGCGATCTGACCGCACAGGCCACCGTCACCGAGGACATCACCGGCGCGATCGCCGATTCGATCAACTATGCGGTGGAAGCTTTGCGCGGCCTGGTCACGACGATCAACCAGTCCGCAATCCAGCTGGACGGCACGGCCAAGCAGACGGCGTCGCTGGCGCAGCACCTCGCCAAATCCAGTAACGCGCAGTCGAAACAAATTGGTGCGGCGACGGAATCGATTGCTGAAATGGCCGCGTTCACCGAAGAGATTTCAGGCAATGCTGAGCGATCCGCAGACGTCGCTCGCCACTCGGTCGATGTTGCCCACAAGGGTGGCGATGCGGTGCGGCGCACAATCGACGGCATGAACACGATCCGCGAAACGATCCAGGAAACGAGTAAGCGAATCAAGCGCCTTGGCGAGTCGTCGCAGGAGATCGGCAACATCGTTGAACTGATCAACGATATCGCCGAGCAAACCAACATCCTGGCGCTGAATGCGTCCATCCAGGCGTCGATGGCGGGTGAGGCGGGGCGGGGTTTTGCCGTGGTCGCCGACGAAGTGCAGCGGCTCGCGGAGCGCGCCGGCAACGCCACCAAGCAGATCGATGTGCTGGTGCGGACCATCCAGGCCGACACCAACGAGGCTGTCGTGTCGATGGAGCGCAGCACGACCGATGTCGTCGGGGGTGCGCTGCTGGCCGAGAATGCCGGCGCCGCGCTCGAGGAAATCGAGCAGGTCTCGAACCAGATCGCGAGCCTGATCTCCAACATTTCTTCGGGTTCGCGGCAGCAGGCCGCCGCCGCCGCCAATATCGCCCGCAACATGCAGGTGCTCAAGGAGATCAGCCTCCAGACCGCAGATTCGACCAGTGCGACGTCCCAGTCGGTGGGCAAGCTGGCTGAACTCTCCGCAGGTTTGCGCACGGCGGCGGCGGGCTTTCGCGTGCCCCAGTCCGCGTCGCCAAGGCGGCTCGCGGAAGCCGCGCCGAAGCCCGCGGAGAAGCTGCCGAAAGCCGCCGGGTTCAGGGCATGAATCAGGTCACGCCGCTGACGCTGGAGCTTGTCGGCCGAGAACTGAATGCGTCTCTGTCCGAAGCGCGCGCCTCGTTGGAGACTTTCGCCGAGCAGCCCGAGAATGCGCTGGCGCTCGAGCGAACCGCGACCGAACTGCACCGTGCCCAGGGCGTGTTGCGGATGCTCGAGATCTACGGCGGAGCGCTGCTCGCCGAGGAAGCGGAACACGTGTCTCGCTACCTGATCGAGACGGGCACCGATCGCCGCAACCATCCGGAATGTCTCGACGCATTGTTGCGCGCGCTGGTGCAACTGCCTGCCTACCTCGATCGGGTGCTGGCTGGCGGCCGCGATCTCGCGCTCGTGCTGTTGCCACTGCTGAATGATCTGCGCGCCGTTCGCGGCAGTCCCTTGCTGTCCGAGGGGACGCTGCTGCTGCTGAACCTGAAGTCCGACCGGCAGCCGGCACCGGCGGCGCGGACATCGAGTGATGCGCCGGTGCTTTCGCTGCCGCAGTTGGCGCGCCGGCTGCGGACTCAGTTTCAACTTGGGCTGGTTGGCTGGATCCGCAATGAAGGGCACGAGCAGAATCTCGCTGCACTGGCCCAGGTCTCCAGCCAGATTGAACGGGCCGCGACGCACCAACCGGTGTTCCAGCTCTGGTGGGTCACGGGCGCGTTGATCGAAGCGCTGCAAGAGAACGGCATTGAGGGCAGCGTGTCGGTCAAGCGCCTGCTCGGGCTCGCCGACCGCGAACTGAAGCGGTTGTACGAGCAGGGTGAGGCCCGTTACAGCCAGACTCCGCCCGTCGAACTGCTGAACAACCTGCTCTATTACATCGCCCGCTCGCAGAGCCACGGGCCGAGAGTTTCGGCCGTACGCGGCTCTTTCCGTCTCGAGGAGCTTCTACCCGTCGATCGCGCCGTCGAGGAAGAGCGCGACACCTTGTCGGCGCCGAGCATCAAGTTGATGCAGACGGTCGCCGCGGCGATTCGCGAGGACCTGGGCAAGGTCAAGGACACACTCGATATTTTTATGCGGCGCGGCAGCGGCCAACCGGGCGAGCTTGCGCCGCAGGTCGAACTTTTGCGCAAGATCGGCGATACGCTCGGTGTGCTGGGTCTCGGTGACCTGCGAGCCAGCGTGCAGACGGAAACGGAGCGGCTCAACGAGATCGCCGAGCAACGGGTTTCCCCGACCGAATCGCTGCTGATCGACATTGCCACGACGCTGATCAGCGTCGAGGATCGTCTCGATGGCAGCCTGCTGCGTCTGATCGTGCCGCGGCGGCGCGACGCGGGCCAGGCTGCGGACGTCGCGGCGACCGAGGACACGCCGGAAAGCGGTCTCCGCGCCGAGGAGTTCGTGCAGGTGCAGGCGGCGGTGCTGCGCGAATGCATCGTGAACCTTGCGCGGATCAAGGAGTCCATCGCACAGAATGTGGGCGGCACACTGGATGCCGGCGGGCTCGATGCCTGGCCCGATCTGATGCGAGGCATCAAGGCCGGGTTACTGCTGCTCGGCCGCACCCGTGCGGTCGGCATTATCGATCGGATCACCGTGGAGCTGAAGCGGATCATGCAGCCCGGTGGCGTTTCGTTGCCCGCGGGGTATATGGATCGGCTCGCGGACTCGATCGTCAGTCTCGAGTACTACATGGAGACGCTGCAGGCAGGGCGCACGGAACCCGCCTACATGCTCGACAACGCGCAGATCAGTCTCGAGGCGCTGGTAGCGGCTCCCGAGAACGTCGCGCCCACGGTGCCGCCCATCCCGGCGCTGCAGTTCGCGCGCACGGTCCGCCTGACTCCGGTAGCGCAGCCGTCAGTGGGCGTGGACGTGCTGTCGACCCTGGTGTTGACCGAGGAGACCACCCCGAACATCACGACGTCGCTGTCACGCGGCACGCCTCCGACCCTGTCTCCGGCGCCGGCCGATGCGACGGCAGCGATGGCCTCCACGGGAATGTTTCCGAATCTGGGCGCGGGTCGCCGCCGCCCCGACGTCGATCCGGAGCTTCTCGAGATCTTCATCGAAGAGGCGCGCGAGGAGGCCGCTCGCATCAAGCAGTACTTCCCCGAATGGAACCGAAATCCGGCTGATGCCGCGTCGCTGTCGATCATTCGACGTTCGTTCCACACGCTGAAAGGCAGCGGTCGCATGGTCGGGGCCGGCGCACTGGCGGAGTTCGCTTGGTCAGTCGAGAACCTGGTCAATCGATTGCTGGACGGCACCCTTGTTCGCACGCCGGCGATTGCGACCGTGCTGCGTGAATCGGTTGAGCTGGCGCCGGCGCTGATCGAGCAACTGGCAGGCGGCCCGGCGCCACCCGCCGACGCCGAAGCGCTGGCGGCCCGCGCTCATGCGCTCGCGGTCGGCAAGCAGGGCGGCGACGATTCGTCACCGGTTGAACCTGCGCGGAACGAGCCAGCTGTCGCGGCGCTGCCGGCGAGCGAAACCTACGAGATTTCATTGCAGCAGGGACTGGAACCGGAACCGGAGATCGAAAAGTCTGCCGAACAGCGGGAAACCGAGTGGGAAGATCGCGCCTTGCGCGAGATCTATTTGCGCGAAACTGATGCCCATGTCGTCACGGTGCAGCAGTTCATTGTTGAAGCGCGCAGTAACTCCGGTCCGCATCTGCTGCCGGAACCGGTCTATCGCGCCTGCCATACGCTGAGCGGCAGCTCCAAGATGGCCGAGGCACGCCACGGCACGCGTTTGGCAGAACCGCTTGATCGGTGGCTGCGTAAGGCCTTCGGCAGTGGAGTCGGGCTCGATCATGCCGATCTCGAGCTGTTGGACCAGTGCATGCGTGCGATGCAGCAGGTCGCACGCAACCTAGACGAGTCGACGATGTTCTTCGCGCCTCACGATGTCCTGCGGGAGCGTCTGGCGGCTGCGGACGTGGCACTGGATGCGCGGATTGCCGATCAGGGCGAAATCGAGAACATTGAGCTGGCGACGATCTATCTGCCCGCGCCGCAGTTTTCCCAGATCGAAACTGACGATGTCATCGCGGATTCGGCGCCTGCCGTCGAATCCGCAGCCGCGCCGACTGTTGACGCTGCGTACTTTGACCCTGAAATTGCCGCGATCTTCGTCGAAGAAGCCAGCGAACTGATCGAAGCGACCCAGGCGGCGCTGCAGGACTGGTCGACGGCGCGCGATGAAGAGCACCGCACGGCCTCGCTGAAGCGGCCGCTGCACACCCTCAAGGGTGGCGCACGAATGGCCGGTCTCACCGCCATGGGTGACCTCGCTCATGAGCTCGAGACCGCGATCGAACAGATCGAATCGGGCGGTGTCACGGGCTCCGACCAAGTCTTGAGGCTGCTGCAGTCCTCGGTCGATGAGCTGGCCCGAATGCGCGATACCGTCGCTGCCGGACAGCCGCCAGACGCTGCTACGACACTGGTGCAGCGGCTGCGAGCCATTGATTCACCCGAGCCCTTCCCTTCCGAGGCTGCCGATGCCGCCAGGGGGCTCGATGACTCGATGATCGTAGAGTCTGCGTCGAGTGGTGAGTTCGAGGCGATCGAGTTGTCGACCATCGTCGAAGACGAGTCCGTGTTCATCCCGGAGCCCACGGTCCTCGTCGAGATTCCCTCGCAGCTCGCGGTCCCACCCGGACGTGAACCGATGCCGCATGCCGATCGTGCCGAGATGGCACGGGTCGATGCGGACCTGCTCGACCAGATGCTGAACCAGGCCGGTGAGGTCAGTATCGGCCGTGCGCGCCTGGAGCAGCAGGTCGGTTCGATCGATCACAATCTCGGCGAGCTGTCGCGTACCGTGACGCGACTCAAGGAGCAGCTGCGCAACCTCGAGATCGAAACCGAGAAGCAGATCCTGAATCGCTATGAGGGTGAGGCGCCGCATCGCGGCGACTTCGATCCGCTCGAGCTGGATCGCTACTCGTCGATCCAGCAGTTCTCGCGTGCGCTGGCCGAGACGGCCAGCGACGTTGCGAGCATCCAGCAGCTGCTCGAGTCACTGACGCAGGACACCCAGAACCTGCTGCAGCAGCAGGCGCGCGTGGTCAACGAACTGCAGAACGGCTTGATGCGCACCCGCATGGTGCCGTTCCAGCGCCATGCGCAGCGCCTGCTGCGCATCGTTCGTCAAGCGGCGGCCGAGTCGGGCAAGCAGGCTGAGCTTGTGATCGAGGGCGCTTCCGGCGAGCTCGATCGGCAGGTGCTGGAACGAATGCTGCCGCCCTTCGAGCATCTGCTTCGAAACGCTGTCGTGCATGGAATCGAAACGCCAGAGGTGCGGCTCGCCCGCGGCAAGGATGAAACGGGCCGCATCCAGATGCAGCTGCGCCGCGACGGCTCGGAAGTCGTGCTCGAGATTGCCGATGATGGTGCCGGCATGAACCTGGCGGCGATCCGGGCCAAGGGCGCTGCGATCGGGCTGATCTCACCGGATCAAACGCTTTCGGACAGCGACGTGATGCAACTGGTGCTGGAGCCCGGGTTTTCGACCGCGACTCGCGTCACGCAGCAGGCGGGTCGCGGCGTGGGCATGGATGTCGTGGCGACCGAGGTCAAGAAACTCGGGGGCGCCCTGCACATGGACAGCCGCGAAGGCGAAGGCACGCGTTTCACGATCCGGCTGCCGTTTACGCTTGCGATCAGCCACGCCCTGGTCGTGCGCGTCGATGACGAACTTTATGCGCTACCGCTGCCGACCGTCGAAGGCGTCGTGCGCCTGCCGCGTGAGGAAGTCGCGGTGCATCTGGCCGGTGAGCATTCGAGCTACGAATACTCCGGGCAGCGCTACCGCCTGCAACCGCTCGCGAACTTTGTTGGCCTGACACCGTCGCTGCTGTCGACGCAGGATGCAACCGTGCCGGTTGTGATGGTGCGCGCCGGGGATCATTCAACGGGTCTGGTCGCCGACGAGCTGATCGGCAGCCGTGAGATCGTCGTCAAGAACGTCGGACCGCAGATCTCCGGGATTCGGGGCGTCGCCGGTGCGACCATCCTCGGCGACGGGCGAATTGTCATCATTCTCGACATCGGTGCGCTGGTGCGCGCGGACTCCCGTGGCCGCACGGCGCGCGTCGCGCCGCGCGACAAGGTCGATGCGCGTCCCGTGGCACTGGTCGTCGACGATTCCATCACCGTGCGCCGCGTGACCCAGCGGCTGCTCGAGCGCAACGGGATGCGCGTGCTGACGGCCCGCGACGGTGTCGATGCCGTTGAAGTACTCGCCGAGCATACGCCCGATATCATCCTGCTCGACATCGAGATGCCGCGGATGGACGGCTACGAAGTGGCGGCTCACGTGCGCAGCGACGCGCGCCTGCAGCAGATTCCGATCATCATGATCACGTCGCGCGTCGGCGAGAAGCATCGGGCGCGCGCGATCGAAGTGGGTGTTGACGATTATCTGGGCAAACCCTACCAGGAAGCCCAGTTGCTCGAGGCGATCGCGCCCTTGATCGAGCGCCATCGCGAGCAGCGCAAGTGGGCGACGCGCTGATGACCGAACGCTTCCTCGAGGTCTATAGTGTGCTGATCCCGCTCGCGGAGAGCCGGCTGCTTTTGCCGCGTACCTGCGTCGCCGAAGTCGTCGCCTATTCGACTCCGGTCGAGATGGAAGACGTGCCAGCCTGGTATCTCGGCACGGCGCAGTGGAATGGTCGGATGATCCCGCTGGTTTCGTTCGAAGGGATGTGCGCGCAGGCTTTGCCGGTTTCCAGTGGCCGGTCGCGGATCGTGGTCATGCATGCCCTGGGCGGCGCTCTCGAAGGCGGTTACTTCGGCCTGCTCGCGCAGGGCTTCCCGCAGGTGGTGCGGGTGACGGCCGACGTGATCCGTCCCGACAACTCCCGGGCCCTGCCGGAGCGCTGGCCGGCACTTTGCCAGGTACGGATGATCAACGAGACGCCGCTGGTTCCGGATATCGAGCGCATTGAATCGATGATTGCCGAAGAGACGCGGGTTTCAGCCTGACGCGATCGACCCGGCGGCGCTGTCGCAAGATGGCGACTGGCGCGGCCTTCAGGCTGGCATTGACCGTTTCGGATGCCATAATCGGCCGATGAACGGCACCAATGCATCTCAGCGCCGTCAGCTGCGCAGTGTCGCGCTGCTGATCGCAGCCGCTAACTTGTCCGCCTGCTCTTTGCTGCAGGATCCCTTTCATCGCAAGCAAGCGGCGGTCGTCGCGCCGCCGCCGGTGCCGGTCATCCCGGCGCCGCTGGCGACGCATCGCTTCGAGATCCTGCCCGACGACGACGTGATCGGCACCGTGCAGGTCACGGTGGCGAGTGCCGAGGACACGCTGTCGGATATCGCGCGCCGTTTCAATATCGGCTACGAGGAAATCGTTCGCGCCAACCCCAAGGTTGACCCGTGGCTGCCGGGAGAGGGCCGCGAGATCGTGATCCCGACGCAGTATGTGCTGCCGAACGCGCCGCGAGAAGGTGTGGTGATCAACCTCGCAGCGATGCGGCTGTTCTATTTCAGCAAGGTGAAAGCTGGCGAACCACAGGTCGTCTATACGCATCCGCTGGGGATCGGCAAGGTGGGCTGGGCGACGCCGCTCGGGGCAACACGCGTGGTACGCAAGGCGAAGGATCCCACCTGGCGACCGGGACCTGGTGTGCGCGCGGAACACAAGAAGAATGGCGAGATTCTGCCTGCGGTGGTGCCGCCGGGTCCGGACAATCCGCTCGGCACCCGCGCGATGTATCTCGGCTGGCCGCAGTACCTGATCCACGGCACGAACAAACCTTATGGCGTCGGTCTGCGTTCCAGCCACGGCTGCATCCGGATGTATCCCGAAGACGTCGAGATGATCTACGAGAAGATTCCGGTCGGCGAAAAAGTCAGGGTCGTCAATCAGCCCTTCGTGTTTGGCTGGCACGACGGGCAGCTGTACCTGCAGGCCTATGATGTGCTCGAAGACGATACGCGCGACTGGCAGAAGGCACAGAAGCGCCTGCTGTCGAAGTCGCTGGCGGATCGCATCCAGAAGGAACTGAAGTCGCGCGCCGAGGCGATCAACTGGGATTCGGTCTCGAAGGTCGCGCATGATCCGCACGGCATACCGGTGTCGGTATCGCGCGCCGATACATCGGTCGAGCTGATCGTCGCGAGCGCCCTGCGGGTGCAGAACCGCGTTCCGGACGGCGCAAGCTGGGATGGCACGTCCAACCTGCCGGTGGACGAAAAGACATTCCAGGAGATGGTCTCGGACAGCGATCCGAACGCTCCGGCCGGATCGGTGTCACGGGCTCGTACTGGTAGCTGAGTCGCGTGCGGATCGGCGCCGGCGCTCTACTAACCCTGTCGGCACTGGTCTGCGCCAACACGATGGCCGCTGTGCCGGATCAGCATTCGTTCGCGAACGTGCAGTCGCTGCTCGTCCGTCATCTGGATCTCCATCTTGAGGCGGATTTCCAGAATCAGCGCCTGACCGGCGTCGTCGACCTTCGCATCGAGCGCCGCGACCCGGACGCCGATGAACTCGTTCTCGATACGCGCGACCTGATCATCCGCGAGATCTGGCAGCTGGGTGAGGCGCCGCGCTCCCTGCCGTTCAGCCTCGGTGAACCCGAGCGGACGCTCGGACAGCCGCTGCGTATCAGGCTTGGCCCGGCACGGGCCGGTGAGCTGACGACGGTGCGGATTTCTTACCAGACGCGGCCGGGCGCTTCAGGCCTGCAATGGCTTGCGCCCGACCAGACGGCCGCTGGCACCGATCCATTCCTGTACTCGCAGTCGCAGGCCATCCACGCGCGGTCGTGGATTCCGCTGCAGGACACCCCGCAGGTACGGCTGACCTACACGGCCGAGATCCGCGTTCCGCCGCGCCTGCGCGCGGTCATGAGCGCGGCGCTCACCAGCGAGGACAGCGCGCAGGGCGTGTATCGTTTCGAGATGCCGCAACCGATCCCGAGTTACCTGCTCGCGATCGGCGTCGGGCGCCTGGAGCGACGCGAGCTCGGACCGCGCACCGCCGTGTTTGCCGAGCCACCGGTGATCGACGCGGCCGCAGCCGAGTTTGTCGACACCGAGAAGATGCTGGCCGTCTGCGAGCAGCTGTTCGGCCCGTACCGGTGGGGTCGCTACGACATGCTGGTGCTGCCCTCGGCTTTCCCTTACGGGGGCATGGAGAATCCGCGGCTGACATTTCTCACACCGACGATGATCGCCGGCGATCGCAGCCTGGTTTCGCTGATTGCGCATGAGCTCGCGCATTCCTGGTCCGGCAATCTCGTGACCAACGCCACCTGGGAAGACTTCTGGCTCAACGAAGGTTTCACGGTATTCCTCGAACGCCGCATCGTCGAAGCGCTCTATGGCGACCGCTTGCGCGAAATGGAGGATGAGCTGGGACTGCAGTCACTGCGTGAGGGTCTGCGCACGCTGGACACGCGCGACCAGATCCTCGCAATCGACCTGCGCGGCCGCGATCCCGACGATGGCTTTTCGCAGGTGCCTTACGAAAAGGGCCGGTTGTTTCTCGGCTGGCTCGAGGCGCAGTTCGGCCGTGAACGCTTCGCGGAATTCCTGCGCGGCTACTTCGATCACTTCGCCTTCCAGAGCGTGACCACCGAACAGTTCCGCGATTACCTCAGCACCCGGTTGCTGGCGCTGGATCCATCGCGAGTCTCGGCAGCGCAGATCGACGAGTGGCTACAGCAGCCCGGCCTGCCCAGCTTTGCAGTGCTGCCGCGCTCCGACGCATTTCTGAAGATCGATGCGGTGCGCGCTCAATGGCTCGCCGGCGCGTTGCCGCTTGAGGAGCTCCCGGCCGCCGAGTGGAGCACGCCGCAGTGGCTGCATTTTCTCAACAACCTGCCACAGCGTCTCACCGCCGAGCGGCTGCGCGAGCTCGATCAGCGTTTCAACCTGACTGACAGCGGCAACGCCGAGATTGCGCACAGCTGGCTGCTGGTCGCGATCCACAATGACTATCGCCCGGCGTATCCGCGTCTGGCCGAATACCTGCAGACCATTGGCCGCCGTAAACTGATTCGTCCGTTGTACGAAGCGCTGGTGGCGACGCCCGATGGACGTCGTCTGGCCCGCGAGATTTACGAACGTGCCCGACCCGGGTATCACCCGATTGCGGTCACAACGCTGGACCCGATCGTGCGAGGCGAAGACGCGAAGCAGCCGTAACGGGAGCGACCCACTGCGCCGCAATGTGTTAAATTGCCGGTGGTCTCGAAGGGTGAAGAGTGCCCGAGCGTCTCTCGGACATCGCAATTGAACAACATCACGGCGCCGATCTCGCGATTTCGCGGGCGCCTACGGGCATCGTCGCCTTCGTCGGCCGTACGCTGAAGGGCCCGATCAACCAACCGGTCAGCGTTCACAACTTTGCAGACTACCAGCGCGTTTTCGGTGGGCTGTGGCAGCCGTCGATGCTGTCCTACGCGGTCGAGCAGTTCTTCGAGAACGGTGGTCGCCAGGCGCTGCTCGTTCGCGTCGTCAACGGCGGTTGCGCGCCGACCCTCACGCTGCCAGGCGGCGGCGGCGGCCTGCAGCTTCGAGGCATCGCGCCCGGCTCGCGGGAGCATCTGCGGGCTTCGGTTGACTACGACGGGATCGCGGCCACGGCGAAGGATCGGTTTAATCTAGTGCTGCAGCGGGTACGTGGTGCGGCCTCGGAGCTGATCGAGGACCAGGAGATTTTTCGCCGCGTATCGATCCTGCCGGACGGTGGGCGCTACATCGTGGACGCCTTGCTCGAGTCGCGACTCGCCCGCGCGACGGGGCCAATCCCGTCTGCGCGACCCGACCGATCGCCGCCCGCCGTGCCAGGTGGCCTCGTCGGCTACACCTACGCGAACAACGATGGCGATGATGGCGAGCCGCTGACAGACTATGACATCATCGGATCGGCGCAGGCGGGAACCGGAATCTTCGCATTGCAGGCGGTACCTGCGTTCAACATGCTATGCATCCCGCCCCTCGGACGTGAGCAGGACGTCGGCGCCAGCACGCTGCTGGTTGCCAGCCGGTTCTGTCGTGACCATCACGCTATCCTGATCTGCGATCCACCCGCGAGTTGGTCGAGCGCCACGGCGGCCATCGACGGCATTCGCGACTGGCCGTTTCGGGCCGATGACGCGCTGATGTATTTCCCGCGCATCATCGCGCACGATCGGCTGCGCGGCAGGGCGGAGGTGTTCGCGCCCTGCGGGGCGATTGCCGGCATGCTCGCCCGGTTCGACGCGACCGCACCGCTGTGGAGCCCGGTCGAGCGCGACGAAGTCCTGCTGCGCCCAGGTCTGCGGCCGGCCTGCACGGTCAGTGACAACGAGCGCGCGCGGCTCGCGCAGTTGGCGATCAATACGCTGACGGCAACGCGAGTCGCGCATCGCCTGCCACACGAAGCACGCACCCTTGCGGCCGGCAACGCCGGCGCAACCGATTGGCGTTACCTCGCGCCGCGACGTCTCGCGCAGTTCATCGCTTCGTCCATCGAGCGCGGCACACAGTGGCTGCTGCTCGCCCACAGCGGGCCCGTCGCGTGGCAGCGAGTGACCGCTCAGGTCGAGGCATTCCTCGCGACGCTGGACCTCGAGGGCGCGTTCCCCGGTTCCGCGCCGGGCGAGTGCTATTTCGTGATCTGCGATCAGCGCTTCAATGATCGCGATGCGCGGGCGGAGGGGAGAATCAGCTTCGTGTACGGCTTCGCTGCGAGCCGGCCCGGCGAGTTTCACTCCTTTCTGGTCAGCCACGCGCGCGGCCAGAGCAGCGTGCGCCCCGTCGCGGTGAATCGCTATACGACCTCGGCGCGGCGCGTTGGCGAGGAAATCGAGACAGGACTGCTGCGCGGGCTGAGCCCGCAGTAGCTCAAGCCGTGGAGCGCGGTGAAACGTACATCGTGATCACGGCGCGTACCACTTCCTGACCCGCCGAGTCGACGATCGTCACGGGCACGCCGACGTTTTCGGCGCTGCCCCAATCGTTGCGGTCGAGCCGCGCGGTGGCGGTGACGCCGGTCTGCGCGCGCTTCAGATACTCGATCGTCATGCCGCGAGGCAGCCAGCGCATTGTCGGGGGAATCGTCACTTCGGTCACGAGGCCAGCGACCAGTTCCGCAAGGTTGCCCATCGCCAGCGCATGGATCGAGCCGACATGATTCTCGACACGTCGCCGTCTGGAGATTCCCGCGCGACACAGCGTCGGCCGCAGTTCAATGAAACGCGGCGAGATGGTCGAGAAATACGGTGCTTTGCGGCACACGGCGCGTGCAAACAGCCATCGACCCCAGCCAGACCCTGACAGCTGACGCCAGCGGCGCAGCGTCGGGCCGATCGGCGCCGTGCTCGTGGTGGATAGCCAGTCGACTTGCTGGCGCGTGGCGATGGAGTCCGAAATAATCCCCCCCGATCCCAACTATCCGGGATGTCACCGAAGGACGCGAACTCTAGCATGGCTCGACCGCAAATCGAATTTCTGCACGCGCAGCAGCTGCCGTGGACGCCGGCCGGCTTCGGTGGACCGATATGGCGTTCGGTCCAGATGAAGCAGCTCAGCGAGGATCCCACCAGCGGGGCGTGCAGCCTGCTGCTGTCATTGCCTGCAGGTTTTGCTGTGGCAGAGCATCGGTTGGCTGCCGGCCAGGAGTTCCTGGTGCTCGATGGCTCGTTCGAGATCGACGGCCAGGATTACACGCTCGATTGCTACGGTTATCTGCCGACGAGTATGCCGCGACGCTCCTGGAGCAGCCGCGAGGGTGCGGTGCTGCTGTGCTTTTTCGACGCCAGGCCGAACTGCGTTGAACAAGAGGGGGATGCGCCGACCGAACAAGCCTGGGATCGTTCGCAGCTGATTCGCTGCATCGATACGCACAACACCCCCTGGACGCGTCACGACATCGATCCGTCGGTGCAGTTCCTGAACCTTGCCCATAAAGTCCTGCGGCACATCCCTGCGACCGGCGAGAAAACGCTGCTGCTGTCGAGTGGCGCGCAGACTCATCCGAGGAACTGGCGCGAGGCGCAACTGCAGCATGATTGCGCCGAAGAGATGTATCTTCTGGGCGGTGACATCATCGGCGAGCGTGGCACGATCTATGAGGGGGGTTACTTCTGGCGCCCGCCTGGACAGTGGCACGGACCGTTCGGATCGAGGCGCGGCAGCCTTTCCCTGATTCGATTCTGCGAGGGCCACCATCAGAATCTGTGGTCCGATCAGCCGCAGCCCTTTACCCTGACCCCGCGCCACGCGCCGGAACTGCCGCTGCCATACCGCAGCTGCCTGCCCGCCTGGTTGCCACCGAGGTATTGAGTGGAACCGTCCAGGCATGTGGTTTTTTCCCACGGACAGAAATCCGGCCCTTGGGGACGCAAGATTTCCTCGCTGGCCGCCGTCGCACGTGCGGAAGGCTACGCGGCTCATTCCATTGACTATCAGGGTCTCGATGAGCCGGCCGAGCGGGTCGCACGGCTGGTTGCAGCCTGTCAGGCACTGCGCGGCGAGTTGGTGCTGGTCGGCTCGAGCATGGGAGCCTATGTGTCGGCCGCGGCGGCAGCGCTGCTGCATGCGCGGGGCCTGTTCCTGATGGCGCCGGCGATCTATGTCGACGGTATTCCGGCCTTGCCGGTCGGCGCCGTCGATTGTCCAACCGCGGTAGTGCATGGCTGGGCCGACGAGATCGTGCCGGTCGAGCACAGCATCCGCTTTGCGAGTGAACACCACGCGGCCCTGCACATCCTCGACACGGACCACGGTCTGCACTCGCAGATCCGCATGGTCAAGGTGCAGTTCGAGTATTTCCTGATCGGGCTCGATCTGCCGCGCCTGAAGAATCTCTGATGCGCACTCAGGCGCGTCCTGCGCGGCGCGCGTTGCGGCCATGAAACTTCTGCCGTTGCTGTTGCGTCCCTTCGTGCGGGCCGACTTGCGCCCGGAGGACAGCGCCGAGCGTCTCGATGCCCAGTCTGGCGCGCCCGTCTGCTACGTGCTCGAGAAGCGCAGCCTCACGGATCTGGCGCTGCTCACCAACGTTTGCCGCGAGCGCGGTATGCCGCGTCCGGACGGCCGGTTGATGGGCCGTGAACGAAGCCTGGTGCGCGCCGCATTGCCGTTGCTGCGAGCGCGCAGTTTTTGGGATCGGCGCATCGATCGGCGGCCGCCACCGAACCTGATGGTGATGATCGATGCGGTGCGCGCTGATCCGACGCTCGACATCCGGCTCGTGCCGACTGCGGTGTACTGGGGACGTGCACCGCGCAAGGAGGCTTCGTGGCTGCGCCTGTTGCTGGCCGAAGGCTGGGCGCTGACCAGCGGTTTGCGCAAGTTGCTGGCGGTGTTGATCAACGGCCGCTTCACCCTGGTCGAGATCGGCGAACCGCTGAGCCTCAGATCGTTGCTGAGCGCAGACGGCAGCTCGCGCGCCGAGGCGCAGCGCATCGGCCGGCTGCTGCGTGCCCAGTTCCGGCGGCAACGCACGGCGCGGATCGGACCTGATCTGTCACATCGGCGCACGGTGGTGACACGGGTGCTGCGCACCCGCGCGGTGCGCGCGGCGATCAGGCAGGAGATGCGCGATCGCAAGCAGACCCGGACGCAGGCAATCGCCACTGCACGCCGCTATACCGAAGAGATCGCGGCGAATTATTCGCATGCTTTCGTCACGCTGGCCGAACGTGCGCTGAAGCGGCTCTGGAACCGCCTCTACGACGGCGTCGTGTTCGAGCATGCGGAGACATTGCGCGAGGTTATCGACAAGCGCGAGATCGTATTTGTGCCCTGCCATCGCAGCCACATGGATTACCTGTTGCTCAGCTATGCCATTTACCGCGAGGGCTATGCGGTGCCGCATATTGCGGCGGGCATCAATCTGAACATCCCGGTGATCGGTCGACTGCTGCGCAAGGGTGGCGCGTTCTTCATCCGGCGCAGTTTCGCTGGCAATGCGCTGTACACGGCCGTGTTCATGAGGTACCTCGCCACGATCATGGCGCGCGGACATTCGATAGAATACTTCATCGAAGGGGGTCGCTCGCGCACCGGGCGGCTGCTGCAACCGAAGACCGGCATGCTGTCGATGACCGTGCGCAGCTATCTTCGCGATTCCAAGCGCCCGGTCGTTTTTCTGCCGGTCTACTTTGGTTACGAGCGGCTCGTCGAGGCCAATACCTATATCAGCGAACTGTCCGGCAAACCCAAACAGAAGGAGAGCGTACTCGATCTGCTGCGCGCCCTGCGAGTGCTGCGCGAAAAGTTCGGACGCGTGCATGTCAATCTGGGCGAACCGATCGAGCTCGACGCGATCCTGGATCATCACGCTCCGGCATGGCGCGAGCTGCCCTTCGAGGAGGACACGCGCGCCGTCTGGATCGCCCGGGTCGTCGACGACCTGGCCATGCAGATCATGCGCAACATCAATGCGGCTGCGGCCGTAACGCCCGTGAACCTGCTGGCCATCACGCTGCTGGCGACCCCCCGGCAGGTCATGGCCGAGTCGGACCTGGTGCGGCAGATCGATCTGTATCTCGAGTTGCTGCGCGTCTGCCCGTACAGCGAGCGCGTTACCGTGACGCCTACGACGGGCGTCGAGACCCTGGTCTACGCCGAGTCGCTGCAGATTGTGCAGCGCGAGCCGCACAAGCTCGGCGACCTGATCCGGATGACGGACCGCAACGCGGTGCTGATGACCTACTACCGCAACAATGTCCTGCACCTGTTCGCGCTGCCGTCGCTGGTCGCATGCGCCTTTCTGAGCAATTCCGTGCTGCGCACCGAAGACATCCAACGGCTTGCCTGGCGCATCTATCCCTATGTCAGCGCCGAGCTGTACCTGCGCTGGACCGAGTCGCAGCTCGAAAGTGTCGTACTTGCGGTGCTCAACGCGCTGGCGGATCTCGGTGTCATCGAGCGAGCGCAGGAGGGCGCGGCGTGGCGCAGGCCTGCTCCGACCGAGGATCGGGCGATCCAGCTTTCAGCGCTCGCGCAATCGACGATCCAGACGATCGAGCGCTATTACCTGGCGATCGCGCTGCTGCGCAAGGCCGGCAGCGGCATGTTGTCGGCGAAGATGCTTGCCGAGCGCTGCCAGTCCATGGCGCAGCGCATGACGATGCTGTACGGCTTCAACTCGCCCGAGTTCTTCGATCGATCGCTGTTCGATCAGTTCATTGCGCTGCTGCTCGAGCGTGCGGTGTTGCGCACCAGCGATGACGGCCTGCTGCTGTTCGACGATGTGCTGGAGCGGGTGGCAGCGGACGCCGAACTCGTCCTTTCGGAGCAGATCCGCCACAGCATTCTGCAGGTCACTCACGCCTGATCGTTTTGCATTGCAAGAGAAGTCCGCTCGCTGCGCGAGGCATGAAGCTCGCTGCTATACTTTCCACGTACGATTCCAACAACAGGTCACGCTGCGGAAGACCGTCACCTGCGCACACGGTCTGGAACTGCTCAGAGGTTGTCATGACGAAACATTTTCGTGGGACCCGACGCGCATTGGCGTTGACGGCATCGGCAGCGGCTCTGGCTGCAGGTATGGGGGGAGCCGGAGCGGCGCACGCAATCGACTTCCAGAACGATGCCGGAACGCTGACCGGCAGCTGGGACACGACTTTGTCCTATGGTCAGGCGTGGCGGATCCAGGGACGCGACTGCAACCTGATTGCCACGGCCAACGGCGGTTGCGGACGATCCGCCAACATCGACGATGGCAACATCAACTACGGCACTGACATGTACAGCCGCGCTTTCAAGGCGGTCACCGAACTGTCGGTGCGCTACAAGTCGGTTGGCGCATTCGTCCGCGCCTCGGGGTTTTATGACCTCGATGTCGAGGACGGCAACACGCAGCGGACGCCCTTGCCGGAAGCTTCCAAAGATCTCGTCGGCAGCTATGGTCGTTTGCTCGATGCGTTCGTCTATGCGCGCTTCGATCTCGGTGCGATGCCGGCTGAGCTTCGGCTCGGGCGTCAAGTGGTGAGCTGGGGCGAGAGTACGTTCATCCAGAACGGCATCAACGTCATCAATCATTTCGATGTCTCGGCGCTGCGCGTGCCGGGTTCCGAGCTGCGTGAGGCGTTCCTTCCTCAGGAAATGGTCAATTTCTCGCTGCAGTTCAATGATCGCTGGAGCGCACAGGCCATCTACGTCGTCGACTGGAATCCGACCATCCCGGAGCCGACGGGCAGCGTGTTCAGTCCCAACGACTTTGCGGTACCGGGTGGCCGCAAGGTCATGCTCGGCTTCGGTGCCTTCTCGGACCAGGGCGTCGATTTTCGTCCGCTCGGCGGCACGCTGATCCGAGATTTCCAGTCCGTGACGAGACTGCCAGATCGGTTGCCCGATGATGACGGGCAGTACGGCTTCAACCTGAAGTACTACTCGCCCGACTTCAACAACGGCACCGAGTTTGGCTTGTACTTCATGAACTACCACAGTCGGCTGCCGTTGATTTCCGGACGTACCGGCAGCGCAGCCGGCATCGCAAATGCGTGGGGCACGGCGACGACGGTGCAGGCGACGGCGCTGGGGCTTGCGAGCGGTCTGCCGCTGGCCTCGGCGATCGGCCTCGGTGCAAATGCCGGCGTGGGCGCCTCGCGCACCAACAACCTTGGTTTCGTTGGCGATCTGTCACTCGCGCAGGCGCTCGAATACGCGACGATCGCCGGTCGCACCGCGCTGGCCGGTGGCAATGTCGCAGGGCAGGCCACGAATCTCGCGACGCACGAGTACGCCAAAACCGCGAACTATTTCATCGAGTATCCCGAAGACATCAAGATGATCGGCCTGTCGTTCAACACGCAGATCCAGACTGGCGGCATCGCGCTGCAGGGTGATCTGACGTATCGCCAGGACGTCCCTCTGCAGTACGACGACGTCGAGTTGCTGTTCGCGGCGCTGACACCGTTCGAGGCCGGGCTCGGGCTGCTCGGCGCGATGGCGCCAGCAGGCACGCCGCTGGCCGCGTTCACGCCGCCGCCGTGCACGGCCGTCACCAGCACCCTGAACGCCTGCAACCAGCTCGGCCGGTTCGGCGCGGGGCAGGAGATCCGCGGTTGGGGCCTGCATGACACGTGGCAGGCGCAGTTCACGGCCACCAAGACCTTTGCAAACGTGCTGAACGCGTCGCAGGTCGTCGTCGTGTTCGAAGGCGCGGTGTCGCACATTCCGGATCTCGATGATCGCCTGACCGGCGGTCCCGTCGGTCGCGGCCTGCGTTACAACGGACCTGGCACTTCCGTGTCGGGCAATGCTGAGCTGGCATCGCGGCACTTCGGCGAGGTCGAGCCGCAGAACCGCTTCGCTGATGCCACATCCTGGGGGTATCGGTTCGCCGGGCGGCTCGAATACCCCGGGCTCGTTGGCCCCTGGAACGTCGTGCCGCGCTTTTCCTGGCAGCATGACGTCAAGGGCACCACGCCGGGACCGGGCGGCAATTTTGTCGAGGGCCGCTATGCCCTGACGCTCGGTGCGTCGATGAATCTGCTGGCTACCTGGGAGCTCGACGCGTCGTGGACCAAGTTCGGTGGTGCGGGGCGATTCAATGACATCAACGACCGCGATTTTGTCGCGGCCGCCATCAAGTACTCGTTCTGATCGAACGGCTCCCACAGGACCCGCACAGGAGTAGACCGCTCATGTTGAAAAAAGCGCTCGTGACGGCCCTTGCCGCAGCGTCACTGTTTGCGGCTGGCGCCGCCTGGGCCGCGGTCAGCGCGCAGGAAGCGGCGCGCCTCGGCAACGATCTGACACCGCTCGGCGCCGAGAAGGCCGGCAATGCTGCCGGCACGATTCCCGCCTGGGATGGGGGACTCACTTCGGCGGCAAAGGCAGGGTTTCCGAACTTCAAGCCGGGCGGCCACCATCCGGATCCGTTTGCGAACGACAAACCGCTCTATACGGTCACGCGGGCGAACATGGCGCAGTACGCCAACGTGCTGACCGAAGGCCACAAGAAGCTGCTGACGACCTACCCGACTTACAAGCTTCTGGTATATCCGACCCGGCGCAGCGGCGCGGCGCCCCAGCGCATCTACGATGCCACCAAGCGAATCGCGACCACTGCGCAGCTGGCATCCGGTGGCAACGGCGTGCTGAATGCCGGCGAGGGCGTGCCGTTTCCGATGCCGAAAGAAGGCGTCGAGGTGTTCTGGAACCATGTGCTGCGCTATCGCGGTGATGCGATCGCACGCCTGATCGGGCAGGCGCCTGTGACGGCATCGGGCGCCTACACGATGGTCAAGTTCCGAGATGAGACGTTCGTCGCCTACAGCGCGCCGGGTGCGAGGTCCGAGAATCTCGACAACATCATTGCGTATTTCATCCAGGAGACGATTGCCCCGGCCCGCCTTGCTGGCGAGATCCTGCTGGTCCACGAAACCCTCGATCAGGCGCGGGAGAATCGCCGCGCCTGGGTCTACAACCCTGGTCAGCGCCGCGTACGGCGCGCGCCGGATGTCGCCTTCGACAACCCGGGTACGAATTCCGACAACCTGCGCACGTCAGATCAGTTCGACATGTATAACGGCAGCCCTCAGCGCTACAACTGGCGCCTGGTGGGCAAGCGCGAAATGCTCGTGCCGTACAACTCGTACAAGCTGCACAGCAACACGCTCAAGTACGACAACATCCTTAAGAAGAACCATATCGATCAGGATCTCGCGCGCTACGAGCTGCGTCGCGTCTGGGTGGTCGACTCGGTGCTGAAGCCCGGCGTCAGCCACCTGTACAAGCGCCGTACGCTCTATGTCGACGAAGACAGCTGGCAGATCCTGGCCGTCGACTGCTACGACAGCCGCGACCAGCTGTATCGGATCCAGGAAGGTCACGTCATCAATTACTACGACGTACCGACGATCTGGACGGTGCTCGAGCTGGTCATGGACGTTTCCAACGGTCGCTACCTGGCGCTGGGGCTCGACAACGAGGAGTCACGTAGCCGCGACTTCACCGTCAAGCGCTCGACCGCCGACTACCAGCCCAGTTCGTTGCAACGGCGCGGCGTGCGCTGAAGCGCGCTCGGCGCCGGCAGATCAGGAAGAGGCCGGCAGTGAACGACCGGCTCAGTTCCGCTGCAGCTTGCTGACCGGTCCCGCTGATGCTTGGCTTCCGCAATGTCTCGACGATCTTCACAGCGCTGGCGCTGATTCTGCCGGCGCTGCTCGTGGGCAATACGTCTCGGGCTGCGGAGCGCACCGATCTGTTGGATCAACCCGCCGCCATTGAACCTGCGGCGACCCGGTCGCTACTGCTCGACGTTGCGCAGGCGGGCAGCAGGCTGGTTGCGGTCGGCGAGCGCGGCCATGTGTTGCTTTCAGATGATCAGGGCGTGTCGTGGCGCCAGGCTCAAAGCGTGCCGAGCCGCACGATGCTGACGGCGGTCAGTTTCACTGACTCGCAGCGCGGGCTCGCGGTGGGGCATGACGAGATCATCCTGCGGACGCTCGATGGTGGCGAGACCTGGACCCGGGCGCGTTACGCGCCAGACTCGCAGCAGCCCCTGCTCGATGTGCTGTTCCGTGACCCGCTGCGAGCCATTGCCGTGGGCGCCTATGGTGCCTACTTCACGACCACCGACGGCGGCGAAACCTGGCAGTCGCGCAAATTCGAGGCTGCAGTGCTGGCACCGCTGCCAGGCGCGATGGAGCGCGCTGACGATGAGTTTGCGCTCGACGCTGAGATTCCACCCGACTATCACCTGAACGCGATCGCGACCAGCGGTACACGGCTCTATATTGCCGCCGAAGGCGGCCAGATCTATCGCTCCGACGATGACGGCGCCAGCTGGATCACGCTGCCGTCACCGTACAACGGATCCTTCTTCGGCGTGCTGCCGCTCGACGGCGACGAGCTGCTGATCTTCGGGCTGCGCGGCCATCTGTTTCGCAGCGAGGACGCGGGTCGTATCTGGCGCCGGGTAGAGCTGCCGACGACCGCGATGCTGACGGATGCGATCCGCGCGGGCGTTGGTTCGATCGTGCTGGTGGGCCTGTCCGGCACCGTATTGTGGTCCGAGGATCTCGGACGCAACTGGACTTTGCGCGTGCAGGAAGACCGCAAGGGCTTCTCGGCCGTCGCCGCACCGACGCCCGATTCGCTGGTCATCGTCGGCGAGAACGGCCCGCGGCGGTTGCCAAGATGAGCGATACGGGCATTTCTGCGCGCCTCGAGCGCTTCATCTTCGCGAACCGGTTGCTGCTGATCGGGCTGTTCGCCGTGATCACCGTGATCATGAGCGTACTCGTCGTCCGGGGCCTGCGTATCGACGCGTCATTCACCAAGCAACTGCCGCTCAAACACGAGTACATGCAGACCTTCGTCGAGCATCAGACAGAGTTTGGTGGTGCGAACCGCGTGCTGATTGCGCTGATCGCCCGCGACGGCAACATGTTCAGTGGCGAGTTCTTCAACGCACTGAAGCAAGCGACCAACGAAGTGCTGGTCATGGACGGCATCGACCGCGGGCGCGTGCAGTCCCTGTTCACGCCGAATGTCCGCTATATCGAAGTCGTCGAGGACGGCATCCAGGCCGGCAATGTCGTCGACGCTGAATTCCAGCCCACGCCCGAGGCGCTGGAGCAGGTCCGGGACAACATCCTGAAGGCCGGTATCGTCGGCCGACTGGTCGCCAATGATTTCTCCGGGGCGCTGATCAATGCGATCGTGCTGGAGAACGACGCCAATGGTGTGCCGATCGATCCGATTGCAGTTGCCGAGAAACTCGAGCAGAAGGTTCGCGAGACGATCCAGGGCGCGAACGTGGACGTGCAGGCAGCCGGCAGCGGCGTCGACGTGCACATGATCGGTTTTGCGAAAGTCATGCACGACATTGCCCAGGGAGCCTTGTCAGTCGTGCTGTTCGCGGTCATCACGCTGGTACTGACACTGCTTTCGGTGTGGCTGTACTGCCAGTCGTTCAAGATCGCGCTGGTGCCGATTGTCTGTTCCGTTGTGGCCGTGATCTGGCAGCTCGGCATGCTGGTGATCCTCGGTTTCGGAATTGATCCGCTCGGGCTGCTGGTGCCGTTCCTGATCTTTGCGATTGCCGTAAGCCATGGCGTGCAGAAAATCAGTGCGGTCGCCGATGCGGCGCTCGAAGGACTCGACAGCGAAGAAGCGGCACGGCGCACGTTCCGACAGCTGCTGGTGCCAGCCATTGTCGCGCTGCTCGCGGATCTCGTCGGCTTCGTCACGATCCTGTACATCCCGGTGCAGGTGATCCGGGAAATGGCGATCACGGCGAGCATTGGCGTCGCGATCGTGATCTTCACGGATCTGATCCTGCTGCCGATCCTCGTGTCGTACGCGAAGTTCTCGGAGGGCTACCGCGAGCGCGTCGCGCGGCGCCAGGCTGTGCTCGGCCGGTGGTGGCACTCACTGGCGCGAATCACGCATCGGGGGCCGTCGATTGCAATCATCTTCGGGGCGATCGTGCTCGGCGGCTTCGGCTACCTCAAGGGTCGTGAGGCCGTGATTGGCGATACCGACGCCGGTGTGCCGGAGCTACGACCCGATTCACGCTACAACCTCGACAGCAACATCATCACGAGCGAGTTCTCGATCGGCGTCGATGTTCTGACCGTCATCGTTGAAACCGATCAGCCGGCCTGCGTCAGCCATGAACTGATGAAGGCCATCGATCAGTTCTCGTGGCGGATGCAGAACGTTGAGGGTGTTCAGGAGGTCATCAGCCTGCCGCTGATCGCCAAGCAGGCGATTGCGGGCTGGAGTGAAGGATCCCTGAAATGGCGCGAGATTCCCCGCAATCCGGGTCAGCTGACGCAGTCGACCCGTTACATCGAGACCAGCACCGGCCTGCTGAATGCCGATTGCGACGTCGTACCCGTCATGCTCTTCCTGTCGGACCACAAGGCCGCAACCATCCAGCGCGTGGTGACTGAAGTGAAGCGCTGGCGCGACGGGAATCCAACCGAGGGCGCGAGGTTCCGGCTCGCGACCGGCAATGTCGGCGTGATGGCGGCGACCAACGAAGAAGTCAAGCGCACCGAGTTTCCGATCCTGTTTGGCGTCTTCGCCGCCGTGATCCTGATGTGCCTGATCACGTTTCGCTCGCTGGTGGGCGCGTTCCTGGTGTTCGTGCCGCTGGCGCTGGTTTCCATTCTCGCCTATGCCGTCATGGCGCTGGCCGGCATCGGGCTCAAGATCTCGACGCTGCCGATGGTCGCGCTCGGGGTCGGCATCGGCGTCGACTATGGCATCTATCTGTTCAGCCGCATGCAGCAGTACCTGAAGGCAGGCGACAGCGTCGAACAGGCGTTCGAGAAAACCATGCGCATCACTGGCGCCTCGATCATCTTTACGGGCGTGACGCTCGCGATCGGCGTTGTGACCTGGATCTTCTCGCCGCTGCAGTTTCAGGCCGATATCGGTGTGTTGCTGACCTTCATGTTTCTGGTCAACATGATCGGCGCGATCCTGCTGATTCCAGCGCTGGCGTCTTGGCTGATCCGGCCCAAGGCCCGAACCCCCTGAAGGTCGCATCAATCGAAGCTGCGCACCCGACCGCGACCTTTCTTCGTTGACGCCCGCTTGACCTTCGACTCCAGCCGTCGCTCCTTGGATGCGCGCGTGGGTCGGGTTGCACGCCGCTGTCGCGGTTCGATCAGGGCAGTTTCGATCAGCGCGATAAGGCGCTCTTCCGCCTCGCGGCGGTTCTGTTCCTGACTGCGATGCTCGCGCGCGACAATCAGCAGTGAGCCATCGTCGAGCAGTCGGCTGCCGGCCAGCTGACGGAGCCGCTGCTTCACGCGCGGCTCCAGCGCCGTTGATGTCTGCAGCGCAAAGCGCAGCTGTACCGCAGTCGCCACTTTGTTGACGTTCTGGCCGCCCGGACCGCCAGAGCGCATGACCGCGACCGAGATGTCCGAGATCGGGATGGTGATCAGACCGGCGCGCAGTCCGGTGCGCGCAACAGGCACGGGTCAGTTTTCCGGCGGGCGCGAATCGACCAGTCGCACGTCATGCCTCGCGACCGGCATCGTGATGCGATGCTCGCGAAACATCCGCCAGATCGTCCGGTTCACGTCCGAGCGGACATTATTGACGCCGTTCATCGGATCGCGGATCCAGAAGCGCGCCTCGAGGCGCATACCGTAATCCTCGAAGGACATCAGCCGCGACACCGGGCCCGGGTCCTTCAGGATGCGCGGGTGACCTGCAGCCGCTTCGATCAACAGTTCGAGCGCCCGCTCCGGATCGTCTTCGTAGCTGATCATGACGGGCAGACGCAGGCGCACGCGCTGGTCCGAGTAACTCCAGTTGATCACGGAGTTCGTGATCAGGTTCTGGTTCGGCACCAGGGTTTCGACGCCGTCGCGATCCTGGACGACAACGTAGCGGCCACGCAGCTCCTGCACCCAGCCGAAGTTCTCGGTGCTGGTACCGGTATGGCCGGTGAAACTGATGACGTCGCCCGGCTTGATCGACTTGTCCATCAACAGCACGAAGCCGCTGACGAAGTTGCTGGCGATGGCCTGCAGGCCGAAACCGAGACCAATGCCGATCGCGCCGGTCAGTACCGTCAGCGCGGTCAGGTCGACACCCGCCGCATTGACGCCCAGCAGGATGCCGAGACCGATCAGGAAGAACTGCGCGAACTTCGTCACGCCGATGCGCGTCGAGATCGCGACCGCTTCCATGGACATGACGCGGCGTTCGACGGTACGGGCGATGATGCTGGTGACGATGACGAAGCCGGTGACGACCACCACTCCCTTGATCAGCGTCCAGAGGCTGAAGGTCGCCTTGCCGGGCAGCAGGTCGATCTGATCCAGCCCCTGTTCGACCTGGCTGAACCAGCCGAGCAATTCGAAGCTGATCACGAGCCAGATCACCAGCGTCGCCCGAAATTCCCAATTGCGGAACCACGACTTCGGTCCGAGCACCAGACGCAGCAGGTACACGCCCAATCTGACCAGCAGCAGCGCGCCGATCAACCGCAGCGCGATATCGACGAAATCGAAACGGGTTTCGACAGTCGCCAGACCCGCACGCAGAACCAGCAGAACAAGCAGGGCCAGCAAGTACGGCCCGAGCAGCACGCAGCCTTCGATCAGGCGTGCCTGCCAGTTGGTCTGGCTGCCTGGCGCCGTTTCGCGGCGGTACCACTTACGGATGAAATGCCCGCCGACCAGTGACACCAGCAGCGACACGATGATCGCGATCAGCTCGGCAAGCGTTTCGGGCCGGATCAATTCCTGGAACAAGTCTTGGGATCCTTCAGGCGTTCAGATTGGGGATCAGCTCGCTCTCGTAGCGCGTAATCTGATCCTTCAGCAGCAACTTGCGCTTCTTCAGGCGCTTGATCTGGATCTCATCGACATGCATGTCCATTGCGAGCCGTTCGATGATCTGATCCAGATCGCGATGCTCGATGCGCAGCTGCCGGAGCTTCTCGATGTTGCGGAACAGCTCACGATCGACGTTGTCTTCTGTTTCGGACATTCAGCAGCCGAGGCGCGATCCGATATGCTCCAAGTCTGCCGGTAGCTTAGCGAAGCGGCCCGGCAGATGCCACGGAACGGCCGGATCATGGAAATCCGAGCCGCTGGATCCGGCTAGCGCGAAGCGCCGGGCGAGGCCCGCAAGTCGATCCGCGTCGCGGCGACCCATGCCGGCGATGCTGACCTCGATGGCCTCACCGCCGAGGCTGCGAAATTCGTCGATCAGCTGCCGCAGGGCCCCTGCCGACAGGCGATACCGATGCGGATGGGCCAGCACGATCCGCGCCTTTGCCGCCGCGAGTACTGCGAGGGTCGGTGCGAGGTCGGGCCATTCGATCGGCACTTCCCCTGGCGTGTTTCGACCCAGCCAGCGGTCGAACGCGGCTTGAACATCGGGACTGAAATCGCGAGCCACCAGCAACCGGGCGAAGTGCATACGCGTGGGCACCGGCGCGCTGGCAATGATCTCTGCCGCGAGCTCGTGTCCGGGCAGTCGGCCGCGGCGCGTCAGACGCTCACCGATCGCCTGGATGCGCTCGCAGCGACGGGCGCGCAGGCCGCGCAGCGCCGCATGTAGCTGCGGCGCCGCTTCGTCGACCTCGATACCCAGTACATGGATCGCCCGGCCACGCCAGCTTGCCGACATCTCGACGCCTGCCAGAAAGCGCAAGCCGGCCTGCTGGCAGGACGCACGCGCTTCGGCACAGCCGGCGAGAGTGTCGTGATCGGTCAGTGCCAAGGCGTCGACGCCCCGCGAGGCGGCGAGTTCGACGACCGCACCAGGCGCCAGCGTGCCGTCCGAATGATGGCTGTGAAGATGCAGATCGACGAGCCGGTTCATCCGGCTATCATACGCGCCGCAATGCAACAACTGGCTGCTCAAGACCTTGACTGGGACCTGATCGACACGGTGCTGCTCGATCTGGATGGCACGCTGCTGGACCTGGCGTTCGACAGTTTTGTCTGGCTGGGACGCGTGCCGGAGATTTTTGCCGAACAGAACGGCCTGTCCGTGCCCGAGGCCCAGGTGGCGCTGGCGCCGAAGTTCCGTCAGTGGCGCGGCCAGTTGCAGTGGTACTGCATCGACTTCTGGTCGCGCGAACTCGGGATCGACATTGAGGCGCTGCACCGTGCCGAGGCTTCACGGGTCGGCTGGCTGCCCGGGGCACGCGGCTTCCTGGATCGCGTTCGGGAGCGCCGCAAGCGGCTCGTGCTGATGACCAACTCGCACCCGACAATTCTGCAGATCAAGCACGAACGCACTGGCGTGCTCGAATACTTCGATGCGGCCTACAGCTCACACCGCTTCGGCGTGCCGAAAGAGGACCCGACGTTCTGGAGCCAGTCGCAACAACTCGATGGGTTCAGGCCTTCGCGATCGGTGTTCGTCGACGACAGTGCGGAGGTGCTGCACGCCGCTGTGCGGGCCGGGATTGCGTACGTGTACGGCGTACGTCGGCCGGACAGCTCCTCGGCCGACGGCCACAGCCACGAGGATTTCCTGGCTGTGGATTCGGTCGCCGATCTCGGCTGATCAGCCCGACTGGTTCAGCGCGCTCGGGCGCCGCCACTGCGTCGGCCGCGATCGCCGGATCCGCCCGACTGGCGCGGCCGCCCACCGCCTGCACGTCCGCCGCCGGGCCCGCGAACGGCAAGCTCACGCGGCGGGCGACGCGGCGGCCACTTCACTTCAGCGAGCAGGTCGGGCGTGATGGGCGCAGAGGGAATCTTGTGCCCGATGTAGTCCTCGATGTCCGGCAGCGAGATCGCGTAGTCCTCGCAGGCGAAGCTGATCGCATCGCCTTCCGCGCCGGCGCGGGCCGTGCGGCCGATGCGGTGCACGTAATCGGCGCTGTCCTGCGGCAAGTCGAAATTGAAAATGTGACTGACTTCGGGAATGTGAAGACCGCGTGAGGCGACATCGGTGGCGATCAGCACGGCGAGATCGCCGGCGTGGAATTCCTTCAGGAACCGCAGCCGCTTGTTCTGCGGTACATCTCCGGACAGCGCCTGCGCGTTGATGCCGTTCGCCCGCAGGACGTCCTCGAGTTTTTCGGCCACGCGCTTCGTGTTCACGAACACCATGGTGCGACGCGCGTCATTGCGCTTGAGCTCGCCCAGCAGCAGCGGGATCTTTTCTTCCATCGATGGATAGTAGATGAGCTGTCGAACGCGGTCGGTCGTGACCTTGTCGGGCTCGATCCGGACCAGCTCCGGGTCGTTCATGTGCTCATAGGCGAGCTCGAGCACGCGCTGCGACAGCGTTGCGGAGAACAGCATCGACTGCCGTTCTGCCGGTGCCGGCAGGCGCCGCAGGATGTAACGGATGTCGGCGATGAAGCCGAGGTCGAACATGCGGTCGGCCTCGTCGAGCACGACGACCTGCACATGACGGGTGTCATAAACATGCTGCTTGTAGTAGTCGATGATGCGACCGGGTGTGCCGATCAGCAGATCGACGCCGTCCTCGAGCTGCTTGCGCTGCTTTTCGTAGTCGACGCCGCCGAACACGACGGCCATCCTGAGGCCCGTGTGCCGACCGAGCTGGATCGCGTCGTTGTGGATCTGCACGGCCAGCTCCCGGGTCGGTGCCACGACCAGGGCCCGGATCGACGTGCTGCCGCGTGACGCGTGCGGCGGATTACTGGCCAGGCGCTGGAAAATCGCCAGCAGGAAGGCCGCTGTCTTGCCGGTGCCGGTCTGGGCTTGCCCTGCCACGTCGCGGCCGGCGAGGGCCGTCGGGAGGGTCTGGGCCTGGATCGGCGTACAGAAGGTAAATCCAGCCTCGTCGATGCCCTGCTGGATCGGGGCGCCGAGGTTCAGGGACTGGAAACGGAGTTCGGAAAGGTGTTCTTCAGACATAGTGTGGATCAGGGGGTCTCGTGTTGAGGAGCACTTGCAATGGGCTCCGGAATGGCTAAAAATGGCTGCATTAAGCGGATGTTCTATCCGCGGCTGCCCCAGCCAAACTATTTCCTTTACCGAGGCACCCTTCACTCAACTTCCATAGTGTAACCGTTTGCCGGCATTTCCCCCTACACGGCCTTCGCCGTGCGCCGGCATCCCGCAACCGCGTCCCAAAAACCATGAGTTTTCCATAGCGAGGTCCTACCGCGTGAGCAGTCCGCACATTGTGCACACCACTGATGCCACCTTTTCCGACGACGTCCTGCAATCCGAGGAGCCCGTTCTGCTCGATTTCTGGGCCGAATGGTGCGGACCCTGCAAGATGATCGCGCCGATGCTCGATGAGATTGCCGGCGAATACCAGGGGAGGGTCAGGGTCGCCAAACTGAACATAGATGAGAACCCGCAGACGCCGCCCAAGTTCGGCATCCGCGGCATTCCGACGCTGATTCTGTTCAAGAACGGCGTCGTCGAAGCGCAGAAGGTCGGCGCGCTGTCGAAATCCCAGCTGGCCGCCTTTCTGGACAGCAATCTGTGAGGGGCTATCTCGGGAACCAGAATCGCAACCGCCCCAAGGGCGGCGGCGGTGTCGGTGGCGGCGGCAGCGGGCGCGGCGGCGGCAATCGCGATCCGAATCGCGGCAACCGGATGCCGGCGGGCGGCAACGCCCACCAGGACGATCTGCCGGGAGACCTTTCGCCGTTCATCGATTCCGGCGAGGAAGCCGAAATTATCAGTGCGGAGGAGCTGGCCCAGTCACGCAACTCGATGAACCTGACCCAGCTGAAGGCGATGCCGATCAGCAAGCTGGTCGCGATGGCCGAGTCGCTGGGCGTCGAGAACATGGCCCGTTCGCGCAAACAGGACATCATTTTCGCGCTGCTGAAGGCCCATGCCCGCAAGGGCGAGGACATCTACGGCGACGGCGTGCTCGAAATCCTGCAGGATGGCTTCGGTTTCCTGCGTTCGGCCGATGGCTCGTATCTGGCGGGCCCTGACGATATCTACGTCAGTCCCTCCCAGGTCCGCCGCTTCAACCTGCGTACCGGCGATTCGATCTCGGGGTTGATCCGTCCGCCGAAGGACGGCGAACGGTATTTCGCGCTGCTGAAGGTCGGCGAGATCAACTTTGATTCGCCGGAGAATGCGCGCAGCAAGGTGCTGTTCGAGAACCTGACGCCGTTGCATCCCACGCGCCGGCTCAAGCTCGAGCGCGGCAATGGCTCCACGGAAGATCTCACCGCGCGCACGATCGATCTGGTCGCGCCGATCGGCAAGGGTCAGCGTGGCCTGATCGTCTCGCCGCCCAAGGCCGGCAAGACGATGCTGCTGCAGAACATTGCCACGGCGATCACGTCGAACCATCCAGAGGTCTACCTGATCGTGCTGCTGATTGATGAGCGGCCCGAGGAAGTGACCGAAATGCAGCGCACGGTCAAGGGCGAGGTGGTCTCCTCGACCTTTGACGAACCGGCTGCACGCCACGTGCAGGTCGCGGAAATGGTCATCGAAAAGGCCAAGCGCCTCGTCGAGCACAAGAAAGATGTCGTGATCCTGCTTGATTCCATCACTCGCCTGGCGCGAGCCTACAACACCGTCGTGCCGAGCTCCGGCAAGGTGCTCACTGGTGGCGTCGATGCCAATGCGTTGCAGCGACCGAAGCGTTTCTTCGGTGCGGCGCGCAACATCGAGGAGGGCGGCAGCCTGACGATCCTCGCGACCGCGCTGATCGACACCGGCTCCAAGATGGACGACGTGATCTACGAGGAGTTCAAGGGCACCGGCAACTGCGAGATTCACCTGGATCGGCGCATCGCCGAAAAGCGCGTCTTCCCGTCAGTGAACATAAACCGCTCGGGCACGCGAAAAGAGGAACTGATCACAGATCAGGGCGAACTCGCCAAGATCTGGATCCTGCGCAAGTTGCTGCATCCGATGGACGAGCTGGCCGCAATCGAGTTCCTGCTCGACAAAATGAAGGACACGAAGACCAATTCCGAGTTCTTCGAGGCAATGAAGCGCTGAGCCGCTGCGCGGCGCGAGCGGCGCCGTCTGCGCACTGCGACATGCTGCCGGCGCCGCCGCCCGTGTACGATCATGGGCGCGTGTCGAGGCGGTTTTCCGCCGTTGGAGGACCGCATGCGTCGCAACCGAGTACTTTCAACGATCGTGCTGCTGCTGGCAGTGCCGCTGGCTGCTGCAGCGCCATCGCGCGAGCCGCCACCCGTCGCGAGCCCGGTCTCGGATCGCTTCTATATCCGCGGCATCTACTTCCAGCCCTCGCTGACGACCGACGCGCGCTTCGACAGCGATCTCGGCACGGCGGGCACCGAGTTCAATGGCGAGACCGACCTCGCGCTGGACGACGTCGCGGATCAGGGTCGGATGGAGTTGATGTTCCGGATGCGCGAGCGGCACAAGCTGCGCGTGGACTACTTCAAGCTCGAGCGCGATGGCAATACCGTGCTGACGGAGCCCATCGCGTTCCGCAACGACCTGTACAACACCGGTGACCGGGTCGAGTCGAGCATCGACTGGCGCATGCTCGGCTTCACCTACACCTGGTCGGCGCTGCGCGCCGAGCGCTACGAGCTCGGCCTGGGACTTGGCCTGCACCTGATCGAGGCCGAGGCCCGCGCGACGGTTCGTGCCCGCAATATCCGCGAGTCCGGCAGCGGTGTCGGGGTGCTGCCGACGCTGGCCATCGATGCTGCCTACCGGATCTCCAAGCGCTGGTCGGTCACCGGTCGCGCCCAGTACCTCTCTGTCGGTGTCTCAGATGTGGACGGATCGTTCGCTGACTTTCACGTCGATGCGCAATACCGCTGGCGCCGCAACCTGACGCTCGGGCTCGGCTACTCGGCGATCAACTTCGATGCCGACATCACCGGCAACGATCTGCCGGGCGCGTTCGCCCTCGATGCCAGCGGCCCCGAAGTTTTTTTTCGCGTCAGTTTCTAGCTTCGCGCGCGCACGAACTCGATGATCCGCGCAATCGTGGCGGGATCACGCAGCGTGCCGCTGTGGTTCAGTCCCTGCGTGATCTGGCTGTGGCCGGTGTCGAGTGAGGCAATGAACTCGCCGGCGTGCGCAATCGGGGCGACATCGTCGTCTTCATCGTGCACGACGAGCGTCGACGTCCTGAGTCGCGGGCCGCAGCGGGTCACCGAGAAGTCGGCGGCGAGTGCCGCACTGCGGCGGGCAATATAGTCGCGCATCAGGCCAAGCACCTCGGGCGGCAGGTCCAGTACCAGCGAAAAAGATTCGATCATGTAATCGATATCGCGCGGCATGCCGATCACGGCCAGTGCGGTCACTTCCTCGCGCGCTTCCTCGCTGAGCAGCCAGACTGCGGCGGCTGCCCCGAGCGAGTGCGCGATGATCGCCTGCACGGGGCCGCGCGCATCGAGCGCCAGCCGTAGCGCGGCGCGAAACTGCGGCAGATCGGAGCGCCGCCCGGCCGACTCGCCGTGCGCTGGTGCGTCGAAAGCCGTCACGCGGTAGCCGGCTGCGAGCAGCGGATCCACGAAGCTGCCGAAGCGCGCGGCATGTGAGCCCCAGCCGTGCAGCAGCAGTACGGCGGGCGTCGCGTCATTCATCTGTTCGGTGCGCCATTCCAGTCCCGCGATGGGGCCGGTGACGCCGGTCAGCCAGTAGCGACGGGCCCTGGCGATCACCGGCACGTCGATCGCATCGAGCCGGCGTCGCGGCGGCGTCAGGAACAGTTCCAGCGCCAGGCGTGCCGCGAGCCTCGGCGAAATCTGGCTGGCGGCGCGAAACACCCGGCGCAGTCGCGCGCGCAGCGCGGGTGAAACGCCTGGAATCGTGCGCGGTGCCGCGCGCGTCATCCCCGCTCGCCGCGCTCCCGGGCGAGCGCGCGATAGCCAATGTCCGGGCGGTACTGCACACCGCGCCAGCGGATCGACTCGACCAGCGCGTAGGCCGCTCGTTGGGCTTCGCCGACGTTGTCGCCCTGACCGACCGCGCACAGCACGCGGCCGCCATCGGTCAGTAACTCCTCGCCGCTGGCGCGCACGCCGGCGACAAATACCTTGCCGGGCAGGGTCGCGGCCCGCTGCAGGCCATCGATGCGATCACCCCTGCGGACATCCTCGGGGTAACCCTCTGCGGCCATCACGACGCCGAGCGCCGGGCGTGGATCCCATTCGGCAGACACCTCATCGAGACGCTGCTCGAGCGCCGCAAGGCACAGCTGCGGCAGATCGCTGCGCAAGCGCAGCATGATCGGCTGGGTCTCCGGATCGCCCAGACGGCAGTTGAATTCGAGCACGTTCGGCGTGCCATCCGGCGCAATCATGATCCCGGCGTATAGAAAGCCGGTGTACGGCATGCCGTCAGCCGCCAGTCCGCGAAGCGTTGGCATGATCACTTCGTTGATGATGCGCGCGTGGATCGCGGGCGTCACGACCGGCGCTGGCGAGTACGCGCCCATGCCCCCGGTGTTTGGTCCGCAATCGCCCGCGTCGCGGCGTTTGTGATCCTGCGAAGTCGCAAATGGCAGCACGTGTTCGCCATCGGCCATCACGATGAAGCTCGCTTCTTCGCCGACCAGGAACTCCTCGATGACGACCTCGGTACCGGCGTCACCGAACTGCCCGGCGAACATGTCTTCGGCGGCTGCTATCGCCTCATCCGCCGTCTGCGCGATGATCACGCCCTTGCCGGCGGCGAGGCCGCTGGCCTTGACGACGATCGGCATCGGCTGCGACCGCACATAGGCTGCATCGAAGCTGCCCTGCGTAAAGGTTGCGTAGCGCGCCGTGGGGATCGCGTGCCGACGCAGGAATTCCTTGGTGAAGGCCTTGGAGCCTTCGAGTTGCGCCGGCGCGCGACGCGGCCCAAAGCACTTGAGGCCCGCGGCCTCGAAACGGTCGACGACGCCTGCGACCAGCGGTGCCTCGGGACCGACGATCGTCAGATCGACAGCCTCGGCACGCGCCAGCGCGACCAGACCGTCGAGATCGTCGATGGCAACCGCGATATTGCGGATGCCGGGCTCCCGCTCGGTGCCGGGGTTGCCGGGCGCTACCAGCACTTCGGTGACGCTCGCCGCCTGGGCGCAGCGCCAGGCGATTGCGTGTTCCCGGCCGCCGGCGCCAATGATCAACACGCGCATGGGGGTGAGCTCAGTGGCGGAAGTGGCGCATGCCGGTGAAAACCATCGCGATACCATGCTGGTCGGCGGCAGCGATGACTTCCTCGTCGCGCTTGCTGCCCCCCGGCTGGATCACGGCGCGGATGCCGTACTCGGCGGCAATGTCGAGCCCGTCGCGGAACGGGAAGAACGCGTCCGAGGCCATCACCGCGCCGCGCACCTCGAGCTTTTCATCGGTAGCTTTCATCGCGGCGACCCGGCTCGAGTAGACGCGGCTCATCTGGCCCGCGCCGACACCGATCGTCGCCTGGTCGTGCGCGTAGACGATCGCGTTGGATTTGACGTACTTGCAGACCCGCCAGGCGAACAGCAGGTCCTGCAGTTCGCAGGCGTCCGGAGCTCGCCGCGTGACGGTGCGCAGATCGGCCGCGCTGACGCGCCCTTCGTCCAGCGTCTGCGCGAGCAGTCCGCCGGTCACGCTGCGCAACTCGACTTCGGCGCCGCTGTGTTCGTTGAGGTCGCCGAGCAGCAGCACCCGCAGTGTCGGCTTGCTCGCCAGCACCTCGCGCGCTGCTTCGTCGACCGCAGGAACGGCGATGACTTCAACAAACTGGCGCTCGAGGATCTTCGCGGCGAGCGCTCGGTCGAGCTTGCGGTTGAAGGCGATGATGCCCCCGAACGCCGAAGTGGGATCGGTGCGGTAGGCAAGTTCGTAAGCGGCTTCGAGGGTTGCCGCGGTCGCAACGCCACAGGGATTGGCATGCTTGACGATCACGCAGGCAGGCGTCGTCCAGCCGCGCACACACTCGATGGCGGTGTCTGCATCGGCGATGTTGTTGAAGGACAGCTCCTTGCCCTGCAGCCGCTCGGCGCGGGCAATGCAGGCTCCATGCGTCGCAGGGTCCCGATAGAACGCCGCGCGCTGATGCGGATTCTCGCCGTAGCGCAGATCCTGTGCTTTGTCGAACACCAGCGGCAGGGTTTTCGGGAACGTCTCTCCCGGCGTCGGATGCTGACGTTGCAGATAGCTGGCGACCATCGTGTCGTAGCTTGCCGTGTGCGCATAGGCCTTGGCGGCGAGCCGGGCCCGCAGCGCGAAATCAGTGCGCAGCTCATTGCTGCGCAGCTGCCGCAGCAGAGCCGGGTAGTCCAGGGGGTCGACGACGACCGCGACCGAGTCGTGGTTCTTGGCTGCCGCGCGCACCATCGCCGGCCCGCCGATGTCGATGTTTTCGATCGCGGCCTGGTAGCTGCAACCGGGCCGCGCGACGGTCGCCGCAAACGGATACAGGTTGACGATCAGCAGATCGATCGGCGCGATGCCGTGAACCTGCATGACGCCTTCGTCGGTGCCACGCCGGCCGAGCAAGCCGCCATGGATCTTCGGATGCAGCGTCTTGACGCGCCCATCCATGATTTCCGGAAAGCCGGTGTGCGCCGCGACATCGATAACCGCGATGCCCGCTGCGCGCAGCAGCGCTGCTGTGCCGCCGGTCGAGAGAATCTCGACCCTGGACTCCGAGAGATAAGTGGCAACCTCGATCAACCCGGTCTTGTCAGACACGGACAGCAGCGCGCGCCGCACAGGGTGCATGGACATGGCGCTCAGGCCGACAGACCGAACTGTTTCAGCTTCTTGCGCAGCGTGCCGCGATTGATGCCGAGGATGCCGGCCGCGCGGCTCTGGTTGCCGTCGGCGTAGTCGAGCACCGCGCGGAACAAGGGTTCCTCGACTTCCCGCAGCACGAGGTCGTACAGGCGCGCGGGATGATGGCCGTTCAGGCTTTCGAAGTAGTGGTGCAGCGCCTGCTGCGTGTGATCGCGCAGCGGTAGTTCTTTCGAGCCGCGGTTCAGCGTGGCGGGTGCGCGCGCGCTGTGGTTCTTTCGTGCAGGCATCGTCTCGCCCCGCCGGTTCGATCTGCTGTCAGGCCGCTGCTGCGTTCCTGCCGACCCCAAGCTTCCTCTCGCGCCCGGCAATGATCCAGTGCCCCAGCGCCCCCTGTACGCTAGCAAATTGCGCCGACGTCGAAGCCGCTGCCATCCACGAGCGACGGACCGAGGCTCCGTCATCGAGCAGCGCGCTGTACCAGCCAAGATGCTTGCGTGCGATCCTGAGACCGGAATCTTCGCCGTAGAATGCGTAGATCGACTCAAGATGCCCAAGAATAATATCACGCAGGGTCGCGTGCGCGAGCGCTGGCGCTGTCTGTCCGGTGGTCAGGAAAGCATTGACATCGCGAAACAGCCAGGGTGCGCCATGCGCCGCGCGACCGATCATCACGCCATCGGCCCCGGTCACTGCGAGTACCGCGCTTGCTTTGTGCGCTGTGTCAATGTCACCGTTCGCGAACACCGGGATCGCGACGCACGACTTGATTTCCCGGATCGTTTCATATTCCGCGGCGCCATTGTAGAAGTCCGCGCGTGTGCGGCCGTGGATGGCGATCGCGGCGATGCCGGCACTTTCGGCGAGCCGCGCAACGCGCGGGCCGTTGCGGTGCTCGCGATCCCAGCCGGTACGCGTCTTCAGCGTCACCGGAATGCCAAGCGGTGCCACTGCTTCGACCACAGCCGTCAGCAGCCGCGCCACCAGCGCTTCGTCGGTCAGCAAGGCCGAACCGCACAGGCGATTGCAGACTTTCTTGGCCGGGCAGCCCATATTGATGTCAATGATCTGCGCGCCGAGATCGACATTGCGGCGTGCCGCGTCCGCGAGCGCAGCAGGGTCAGCGCCGGCCAGCTGGACGACACGCGGTTCGGGCTCGCCATCGTGATCCATGCGGCGCCGCGATTTTGCTGTGCTCCAAAGTCGCGTGTCGGAGGTGATCATTTCGGATGCGGCCAGGCCCACGCCGAACTGCTTGCACAGCGTCCGGAATGGACGGTCCGTGACGCCCGCCATCGGTGCAAGCGCAGTCGTGGCGCCAAGCAGATGGCGGCCGATGCGAATCATGGCGCGGCGCTGCCGTCGTTGGCGCAGCGAATCCCGGCTGTTCCTTGCGGCAGGCAGGCGTCGAGCTCAAAGCCGACCGCTTTGCTGCCGGGATCGAGCAGTCGCACCGTCGCTTCGATCCGACCGCCGGGATCCAGAAAGGCGGATTCTTCCGCGCCGTACTGCAGTGGCGCGAGATCCCGCGACGCGATGCGATTGCCGTAGCGATCCTGCAGCGTCAGGCGCAGCAGCGGGGCAGGCTGTGCGCGCGCTGCCGTGTTGCGCAGCGTCGCGCGAACGGTCAGCACGCCCCGGACATTGGCGTTGGCGTCGTTATCGGCGATCGCACCGAGCTGGCGGACTTCATAGCCACGCACATTCCAGTTGGGTGCCAGAGGTTGACCGAGCGCCGCATAAAGCGAAGTGATCGGACGATTGACGCCTGGCAGTGTCGCCAGCAGATCGCGATTCTGGTGCGCGAGCTGAGCGACCAGGGCGAGGCTCAGCACAATGACGGCGGCAGGGTAGAGCCTCGCGAAGCGATCCGGCGCAGCGGCCGGCGCCGCAATGTCGATCTCGACAGGGGTTTCTGGCGGAGATTCTGGCGGCAGCTCGGGCTCGAGGTCGAATATCGGCAGCAGCTCGGGCTCTGGAGCCGGTGCGGCGTCTTCGATGAGCTGGAACAACGGACGCTCTGGCAATTCGAGCGCCGAATCGTTGGCGGCTTCGTGCAGGTCTTCCGCCGGGTCCATGAACGGTTCGTTGGCGGCTTCCGAGTTGTCTTCCGAGGCGCCTTCGTCTGCGCCCGGTGTGGCCTCCGCCGTGGACAGCGAGGGTGGCGGTGCGTCCTCAGCCGGTTCGGCTGGCAGCTCCTCGGTACCGCTCGACTCCTCGAACAGGTAGTTCAGCGCATTGAACACCGTCGCACAGCGCCCGCAGCGCACCTGGCCCTGCGCAACCCGCAGGTCGGCGGCCGTGATCGACAGGGTCAAATGGCACTGTGGGCAGATCGTAATCATGGTGGGTGCCGCTGCGCCCGATTCTGAACGACCGGAGCGACGAGCGCACGGTTGCGGAAACCGGCCAGGCATTGCCAGTCGTTGTCCGACCCGACGACCGACAGCTCTGCCCACGGCGCGTAGGCCCTGACGACTTCGGCGACCTGGTGTTCCAGCAAGCCGGAAAGCACCAGGCGCCCGCCCGGCTGCACACTGCCGGCGAGCTGCGGCGCGAGTTCGCACAGCGGGCCGGAAAGAATGTTCGCCAGCAGCAGATCGACCGGCGCCTGCAGTGCCGCTGCGCTTGCCACTACAGACAACCGTGCGCTGACCGCGTTGCGCGCCGCGTTTTCAGCGGTGGCAGTCAAGGCCTGCGGGTCGATGTCAAAGGCTTGTACCGCAACCGATCCCAGCTTGGCGGCGGCAATCCCGAGGATGCCGGACCCGCAGCCGTAGTCGATCACGGTGTCGCCGCTGCGCAGTTCCCGATCCAGCCACTGCAGGCACAGCGCGGTGGTCGGGTGGGTGCCGGTGCCAAACGCCAGGCCCGGATCGAGCGTGACGATGATCGCGCCCATCTCGTTGACGATATCGTGCGTCGGGCAGACCCACAGCCGTGATCCGAACTGCATCGGCCTGAAGTCGCGCAGCCACTCACGTTCCCAGACGCGATCGGCCACTGCGCGGCACTGCATTCGCGAACCGGGCAGAGCGAGTTCGCGCGCCAGCTGTTCAAGCAGCGCCGAGGGTGCGCGATCCGCGTCGAACAGCGCCTGCAACCGGCTGGCCGGCCAGAGGCGGAACTCGCCGGGGGCGGGTTCCAGGATCGGATCGTCGCGCTGATCGGTGTAGGTGACCGCGGCGGCGCCTGCGGCAAACAGCTGCTCCTCGACAGCCTCCGCATCGAGCCCGTCGAGATCGATCGCGACTTCGAGGAAAGGCACGGCGAAGAGCGGCTCGGCGGCTTACTTGAGGCCGAGCCGGCGCTCCAGGTAGTGGATGTCGAGACCGCCCTGCTGGAAAGCCGCGTGGTTGAGGATCTCTTGATGCAGCGCCGTGTTGGTGCGGATACCCTCGATGACCATCTCGCCAAGCGCGTTCTTCATGCGCGCGATTGCGGTCTCGCGGGTGTCACCCGAGGTGATGATCTTGGCGATCAGCGAGTCATAGTTCGGCGGCACGTTATAGCCGGAGTAGACATGGCTGTCGACCCGTACGCCCGGACCGCCCGGCGCATGCCACAGCCGCACCGGGCCGGGCGAGGGCATGAAGGTCTTGGCGTCTTCGGCGTTGATCCGGCATTCGAGCGCGTGACCGGTGAGCTTGATGTCCGCTTGCGTCAGGTTCAGTTTTTCGCCCGAGGCGATCAGCAGCTGCGCCTTGACCAGGTCGATACCCGTCACCAGCTCGGTGACCGGATGCTCCACCTGGATGCGGGTGTTCATCTCGATGAAATAGAACTCGCCATCCTGGTACAGGAACTCGAGCGTGCCGGCGCTGCGATAGCCCACCGCACGGCAGGCCTCGGTCACGCGTTCGCCCATTTCGGCGCGCTGCTTGTCTGTGATGCCCGGCGCGGGAGCTTCTTCGATGACCTTCTGGTGGCGTCGCTGCATCGAGCAGTCGCGCTCACCCAGATGAATCACATTGCCGTAATTGTCGGCGAGCACCTGGAACTCGATATGGCGCGGCTTCTCGAGAAATTTCTCCATGTAGACCTGGTCGTTGCCGAACGCAGCCAGCGCCTCGGCCCGGGTGACGTTGACCGCGCTGAGCAGAGAGGTCGCATGGTGCACCACCCGCATGCCGCGTCCGCCGCCGCCGCCTGATGCCTTGATGATCACCGGATAGCCGATGTCCCTGGCGATGCGCTGCAGTTCGTCGACATCGTCGCCGAGCGGTTCGCCGGAGCCCGGCACGCAGGGCACGCCGGCGGCGGTCATGATCTTGATCGCCGAAACCTTGTCGCCCATCTTGCGGATGACATCGGCGCGCGGGCCGATGAACACAAAGCCGCTGCGTTCGACGCGTTCGGCGAAATCCGCGTTTTCCGAGAGGAAGCCGTAGCCGGGATGAATCGCTGCGGCGTCCGTGACTTCAGCCGCGCTGATGATCGCCGGCATGTTCAGGTAGCTCTTCGCCGAAGGTGCAGGTCCGATGCAGACCGTCTCATCCGCAAGCAGTACATGCTTGAGGCTGTAGTCAGCGGTGGAGTGCACCGCCACTGTCTTGATGCCGAGTTCGCGGCAGGCGCGCAGCACGCGCAGCGCGATTTCGCCACGGTTGGCAATCACGACCTTGTCGAGCACCGGGCTTACTCGAGCACGAACAGCGGCTGACCGTACTCGACCGGGTCGCCGTTGCTGACCAGGATCGAGGCGACGCGACCGGTACGCTCACTCTCAATCTGATTCATCATTTTCATGGCCTCGATGATGCACAGCACCTGACCTACCTTGATCTCGTCACCGACCGAGACGAAGGCCTTGGCACCAGGCGAAGGAGCTGCGTAGTAAGTGCCGACCATTGGCGCAGTCACGTTGTGTGCATTCGGGGACGCGGGTGGTGTCGCGAGCATTGGTCTGGCGGCCGCAGCGGGGTCGCTGCCTGGCATGGCCATCGGCATGGCGGCCGCGGCAGACGGCATGAAGAACGCCTGCGCGGGTGGCGCGGCACCGCCGGGCGGCATCCGGCTGATCCGTACGGATTCCTCGCCCTCCTTGATTTCGATCTCGGCGATGCCCGATTCCTGGAGCAGCTCGATCAGCTTCTTGACTTTGCGAATATCCATGATGCTTAGAGACCTCTTGGCGTCAGCCGTGCGACGGCCGCGCGGATGGCGAGTTCGTAGCCGATCGGTCCGAGCCCGACGATGCAGCCGACCGCGATGTCGGAGAAATAGGAATGCTGGCGAAATGACTCGCGCGAGAAGGTATTGCTCAGGTGTACTTCTATGAACGGCACGCGCACGCCGGCCAGCGCGTCACGAATCGACACGCTGGTGTGGGTAAAGGCGCCCGGATTGATCACGATGAACTGCACCCCGTCGGCCGGGGCGCGGTGAATGCGCTCGACCAGCTCGTGCTCCGCGTTCGACTGAAAGGCGTCTATCGAAGCGCCGAGCTGCCGCGCCAGTGCGTCGCATCGCGCGACGATCGACTCCAGGGTGGCGCTGCCGTAGATCGCGGGCTCGCGCTGCCCGAGCAGATTCAGGTTCGGGCCATTTAACAGAAGAAGCTGCGCCATAGAGGCGCAATGTAACCCAACTCAACGAAGATCACGCAACTTCGCGGGCGAGCGCAAACTGCTTCAGCTGTTCGGCAATGTCGCGCTGGACCGCTTCGAGGCTGGCCCGTCCGGCGTTCAGGTCCTTGATTCTGCGCAGAATGTACGCGGCTTCGTCGGCGTGCAGTTCGCCAACCTTAAGGGTGACCAATCGGCGCTTCGCATCGCCGAATACGGTAAACGGCAACATCAGTTCCATGCCGAAGGCCTGGGCGGCTTCCAGGCCGTCCTGTTCGCCAATCAGCAAGGGATAGTCGATGCCGATTTCGGCTGCATACCGGACCACGTCGTCGCGAAAGTCGACGGCCACGCCAATGACTTCAACGCCGTCGCTGCGGTGTGTCTGGCGGAGCTCGCGCAACAGCGGGATTTCGCGCCGGCACGGCGCGCACCAGGTGGCCCAGAAGTTCACGACCAGGATGGGGTCGGTGAAGCTCGACAGCGCACGCGAGGGGCCTTCCAGGGTCTGCAGGCTGAAGTCGGGCAGGGATTTTGGGATGGTCCGCGTCACCGCCGCAGCTGTCGCGTCAAGAACTGGAGCAGCGCTCGATGGCGCCACAGCCGCCTCAGGCGCGGTTCGCGACAGTGCACCGAATCCGAGGTAGCCGACGCCCGCCGCAGCGGCGGCGATCAACAGTGAAAGTGCGGCGAAGCGGATCGAGGACATACGCCTATCTTGCCGCAATCGCCTCCCGGGACAAGGGGCCAAATTGCTCGGCCTTCATGTAGCCGACCACTCGATACTCGCTGCGTTCCTCGCCGTCCGGGCCATAGAAGGCAATGGTCGGCGGGCCGAAAATGCCGAAGCGCTTCAGCAGCGCCTGATCGTCCGCGTTGTGGGCGGTGACATCCGCCTTCAGCAGCACCGCGTTCGCGAGCCCCCGCTGCACTTCGGCATCCGAGAACGTATAGGCCTCCATCTCCTTGCACGACACGCACCAGTCCGCATAGAAGTCGAGCATCACGGGCCGACCCGCTGCGCTCGCGGCGGCGACTTCGAGATCGAGTTCCGCAACGCTTTTGACACGCTTGAATTCAAGCGCAGGCTTATCGGCGATCAGGAACGGCAGGGGCGCGAGCGGATTCGTGCCGCCCAGCGCCGCGCCCGCGCACAGCACCAGTGCATAGGCGGCGAAGCTGGCTCCAGCCGCCCGCAGCGCCCAGAGCCCCGCCGTCGCGCGCGGAGCAGCCGCATTCCACAACACCCAGGCCGCCGCGGCAGCCGGCACGGCCCAAAGCAGCAGCGTCCACGGTGCCGGCACGATGCGAGCCAGCATCCATGCGGCAACGGCAAGCATCAGTGCGCCGAACGCGCGCTTGACGGTTTCCATCCAGGCGCCGGCGCGCGGCAGCAGCTTGCCCGCCGAGGTGCCGATCGCGAGCAGCGGCGCGCCCATACCGAGCGACATCGCGAACAGCGCGCTGCCGCCGCGGAACACCTCGCCGGTCTGGCCGATCACCGCCAGCGTGGCAAACAGCGGTGGCGCGACGCAGGCGCTGACGATCAGCGCCGACAAGGCCCCCATGACGGCAACTCCGCCGTAGCTGCCGGCGCGCTGCCGGTTGCTGAGGTCCGTGATCCGCGTCTGCAGTGCGGCCGGCATCTGGATTGTGAAGGCGCCGAACATTGCGAGCGCAAACGCGACGAACAGCGCCGCGAACAGCACGATGATCCAGGTTTGCTGGAACAGCGCCTGCACCTGCTGACCGGCCGCGGCGGCCGCGATACCAGCGAGAGTGTTGGTGCAGGCCATGCCGAGCACGTACGCGAGCGACAGGCCGAAAGCGCGGCGCGTGGTCACGTTCGCGCCCTGGCCCGCGATGATGCCCGACAGGATTGGCACCATCGGCAGTACGCAGGGCGTCAGCGACAGCAGCAGCCCGAGCCCGAAGAAGGTCGCGAGCACGCCGAACAGCTGGCCATCGCGGACGAAGACGGCGAGGCGATCCTGCTCGGAGACAAAGGGCCGGGCGGGCGGCGGTGGTGCGGCGGAACCTGAGCCCGCCGGCAGCAGCACGGCGAGCTGCTTGGTCTCGGGCGGGTAGCACAGCCCGGCTTCAGCGCAACCCTGGAAGGTCACCGCGAGCGGCAGCGACAGTTCGCCGCCCGGCGCGCGCGACACCGCGACGCTCGCCAGCAGTTCGTCGTAATAGACTTCCTGCTCGCCGAAGAACTCATCGGTCTTGGATTTGCCCTTGGGCAGGGACAGCACGCCCAGTTGCGCGTCACTGCTGGGGGTCGTCACGCCAAGGCGTTGGCGATACAGGTAATAGCCGGGCGCGATTTCCCACACCAGTCGCACGCGGTCAGGGCCGTCGGCGAACACCGCGAGCCGGAATGCTTCATCGAGCGGCAGGAAGTCCGAGTCGTTGCTGGCGTCGCGCGCGGCTGAGAACAAGTCGAGGCCGCGTGCCGCAGGCGCCGCGACGGTCGCGGGAGCGGCGGCCAACTTCACGCTGGCGCGCCAGGTGGTAGGCGGATAACACAGCCCCGCGTCGGCGCAGCCCTGCAATTTCAGATCCACCGGCAGTGCGGTGCCCACCGCCTCTGCGCTGGTTGCAGGGACCCTGACCGTGAACTCGCCGCGAAATACTTCCTGTTCGCCGAAGAACTCGTCGGAGTGCATCTCGCCGGTCGGGTACACGGGCTCGGCCAGGGTCAGGCGCCCATCCGGCGACTCGACGCCCATGCGCTTGCGGTACAGGTAGTAACCCTTCGCCACCCGCCAGTTGATGTTCAGCGCGTCGCCATCGTGACTGACGGAGTAGCGAAAGGCCTGATCGGGCGGCAGGAAATCGTCTGCGGCCGCCGCGATCGCCGTCCAGGATGCCAGCAGCAGCGCGGCCAGCCCGGCACAAATGGTGCGTTGCATCATGATCAGACGGACATCCTGCTTAGCGGGCGATTTGGCTGGGGCGCGCGACCTTGCGCCCGGCAGACCACCGCCAATACTGGGAGATTGCCCGCCCGACGGCTGTGCGCCAAGTCCTTAGTCTCGCAGCCGGCCTTGAAATTCGACGTTCCGCCGCTATTATTAGCAGCCGTTGGGGGAGAGTGCTAACAAGCCTTTCCCTCCGGCACCGGTTTTTCGATCTCAACTGCAAGTCAGCTCAAGGAGTGCATCCATGAAGATTCGTCCTCTTCACGACCGAGTGATCGTGAAGCGCCTCGAGGAAGAGCGCACGTCACCCGGCGGCATCGTGATCCCCGACAGCGCGGCAGAGAAGCCCGTCCAGGGAAAGATTGTCGCGGTCGGCAAGGGCAAGATCCTCGAAGACGGCAAGGTCCGTCCGCTCGACATCAAGGTCGGCGACAAGATCCTGTTCGGCAAATACAGCGGAACTGAAGTCAAGGTCGACGGCGATGATCTCCTCGTGATGCGCGAGGAAGACATCATGGCCGTGATCGAAGGCAAATAAGGAGAACTCAAGATGGCTGCCAAGGAAGTACGTTTCGGTGATGACGCCCGCACCCGCATGGTTCGCGGCGTCAATATTCTCGCCAACGCCGTCAAGGCGACGCTCGGCCCCAAGGGCCGCAATGCCGTGCTCGAGAAGAGCTTCGGTGCTCCGACGATCACCAAGGACGGCGTCTCCGTCGCCAAGGAAATCGAACTGAAGGATCGGTTCGAGAACATGGGCGCACAGATGGTCAAGGAAGTCGCGTCCAACACCTCCGACGAGGCTGGTGACGGCACCACGACCGCGACGGTGCTGGCACAGGCGATCGTCCGCGAAGGTCTCAAGGCCGTTGCCTCGGGCCGCAACCCGATGGACATCAAGCGCGGTATCGACAAGGCCGTGATTGCCGCGACCGAGGAAATCAAGAAGCTCAGCAAGCCGTGCAAGGACAGCAAGGCGATCGCGCAGGTCGGCACGATCAGCGCCAACAGCGACGAGTCGATCGGCAAGACGATTGCCGAAGCAATGGAAAAGGTCGGCAAGGAAGGCGTGATCACGGTCGAGGAAGGCTCGGGTCTGCAGAACGAACTCGAAGTCGTCGAGGGCATGCAGTTCGACCGCGGCTATCTGTCGCCGTACTTCATCAACCAGCAGGCGAATCAGACGGCCGCGTTCGAAAAGCCGTTCATCCTGCTCGTCGACAAGAAGATATCGAACATCCGTGAGTTGCTGCCGCTGCTCGAGGGCGTCGCGAAGGCGGGTCGTCCGCTGATCGTCGTCGCTGAGGACGTCGAGGGTGAGGCACTGGCGACCCTGGTCGTCAACAACATCCGCGGCATTCTCAAAGTCGCCGCTGTCAAGGCGCCGGGCTTTGGCGATCGCCGCAAGGCGATGCTGCAGGACATCGCGATCCTGACGGGTGGCACAGTGATCTCTGACGAGGTCGGCTTGCAGCTCGAGAAGGCGACGTTGAACGATCTGGGCGAAGCCAAGAAGATCGTCGTCGAGAAGGAAAACACCACGATCATCGACGGTGCCGGCAAGGCAAGCGACATCAAGGCGCGCATCGAGTCGATTCGCCAGCAGGCTGAAGAGGCCACCAGCGACTATGACAAGGAAAAACTGCAGGAGCGCGTTGCCAAGCTCTCTGGCGGCGTTGCCGTGATCAAGGTCGGTGCCGCGACCGAGATCGAGATGAAGGAAAAGAAGGCCCGCGTCGAAGACGCCCTGCACGCGACCCGTGCGGCGGTCGAGGAAGGCGTGGTTCCGGGCGGCGGTGTGGCGCTGGTTCGGGCGATCAAGGCTCTCGAGAAGCTGGAAGGCAAGAACGAGGACCAGACCGTCGGCATCCGGATCCTGGCGCGAGCGATCGAGGAGCCGTTGCGGCAGATCGTCGAGAACGCCGGCGAAGACGCGGCGGTGATTCTGAACGAAGTGCGTCGTGGCAAGGGTGCGTACGGCTACAACGCCGCGACCGGTGAATACGGCGACATGCTTGAGGCCGGCATTCTCGATCCAGCCAAGGTCACGCGCCTGGCGCTGCAGAACGCAGCGTCGGTGGCGGGCCTGCTGCTGACGACCGAGGTCATGATTGCCGAGGCCCCGAAGGACGAGTCCGACCACGCGCACCCGTCTTCGGGCGGCATGGGCGGCATGGGCGGCATGGATATGTAACGCATCGCGTTACCTGATCCTGACGTTCGAAGGAACGAGAGGGCCCGGCGGCAACGCCGGGCCCTTTTTATTTAGCGCAGCTTCTCGAGCACCGCGATGTAGTCTTTGCCGCGATTGATGCGCAAGCCGTCATCGAGATAAGTCACCGTCGACAAGGACGGTGGCCGATTTGGCGTTGCGGGTAAGTCGATCGCCAGCGGCACCTCGGCCCCGAGGCCGAGCGCAGCACGCAGGGCGGCTGGCGTCACATCGACTCGCGCCGGCACGAACTCAATGCGCCGGAAACTCACTTCGAGGTCGTTTGACCGCGCGTTGGAGATCCCAAGCTCCGCAGTCGCGAAATACAGCGCCGGCAGATTATCCGGCCCGACCCGCAGCACCAACGTGTTGCGGTACTGGCCCTTTGCCGGCTGCAGTTCCTGCAGCACTTGCTCGACGTGGGCTTTGCCGCCGCTGGCGCCGCCACCCGGCAAGGTGCGGGTCATGAAGGAGACGTCCACGTCACCAAATACGCCCTGGCTGCTGAAGCGGGTCAGCCACTGTCCCCGCAGTTGTTCGCTGCGCGCGTTGAGATCTGGCGCGGGCCCGGTGCGCTCGAGTGCCGCCGCTGCCGCATCAATTCTTGCCGTGATGTCGGCGGTTGGTGTTGAGCCCGGCTCGTACTCGGTAAGTGCCGCGAGCAGCGCGGCGCGCGCCACGGCCGGGGGTGATTCAGCAGAGTGTGCGGCGCATGGCAGTGCCATCAGCAGGCAGAGCGCGGTCAGTTGCAGCAGTCGTTGAGTCCAGTGAAGCAAGCTATGTCTCCGTTGATTGATGGCTCCCGAGCCTCGCCACAATAAGCTAAATGACTGTCAAGCCGACTACCTGCGTGTTTCAGGTAGTATTCGCGGTTCCGCGCCGCGCGGGTTGAGTGCACGGCGTTGATCACAAGAAGCTTGAGGTGGCGATGCGCCTGACGATCGGTATTCCGCGCGAGAGCTTCGCGGGCGAGAAGCGTGTGGCGAGCGTGCCCGAGGTGGTCGAGAAGCTGATCAGGCTCGGCTTCGACGTGGCCGTCGAGCGCGGTGCCGGCGCTGCGGCGAACTTCAGCGATGACGCATACCAGGCGGCCGGCGCGCGCATTGTCGACGGCGCAGCGGACCTGCTCGGCGGTGTCGATGTGCTGTTCAAGGTCCGGGCGCCGACCGCCGATGAAGTTGCGTCGATCAAGCCTGGCTGCACGCTGGTGAGTTTCATCTGGCCCGCGCAGCACCCGGAGCTGCTGCAGCAGCTCGCTGCCCGGCAGGCCACGGTGCTTGCGATCGACGCGCTGCCGCGGCAGTTGTCGCGTGCACAGAAGATGGACGCGCTGACCTCGATGGCCGGCGTCAGCGGCTATCGCGCCGTGATCGAGGCGGCGCATGCCTTCGGCCGGCCGTTCAATGGCCAGATTACGGCGGCCGGCAAAATTCCGCCTGCCAAGGTCTTTATTGCCGGCGCGGGCGTCGCCGGTCTTGCGGCGATCGGCGCAGCGGCGAGTCTCGGTGCGATCGTGCGCGCCAACGATACGCGCGCCGAGGTCGCTGACCAGGTCGGCTCGCTCGGCGGCGAGTTCGTCAAGGTCGACTACGAGGAGGAGGGTTCCGGCGGCGGCGGCTACGCCCGGGTCATGAGCGAGGGTTTTCAGCAAGCGCAGCGCGAGATGTATGCCAAGCAAGCTCGCGAGGTCGACATCATCATCACGACGGCGCTGATCCCGGGCAAGCCGGCACCGCGGCTGATCACCGCTGAGATGGTCAAGACCATGCGGCCAGGCAGTGTGATCGTCGACATGGCGGCAGAGCAGGGCGGCAACTGCGAGTTGACAGTGCCCGGGGAGCTGGTTGTCCGGCACAGCGTCACGATCATCGGTTACACCGACCTTGCGAGCCGTCTCGCGCGACAGTCCTCAACGCTGTATGCGAACAACCTGCTGCGTCTGACCGAGGAGCTGTGCAAGACCAAGGACGGCGTGCTGAACGTCGACATGGAGGACGACGCGATCCGAGGTCTGACGGTGCTCAAGGATGGCCAGATCACCTGGCCGCCACCGCCACTGAAGCTGCCGGCGCCGAAGCCGGCAAAGCCTGCGGCAGCCGCCGCGGCGGCTGACAGGAAGTCAGGCAGTCATGGTCACGGCGGCGCCGGCGAGCCGTCTTCACTTGCGAATCTCGCGATAGTGTTCGGCGCTGGCGCGCTGCTTTTTTGGCTCGTCGGTGCATTTGCACCGCCGTCGTTCACGCAGCACTTTACGGTGTTCGTGCTGGCCTGTTTCATTGGCTATATGGTCGTCTGGAACGTCAAGCCCTCGCTGCACACGCCGCTGATGAGCGTGACGAATGCGATCTCGAGCATCATTGCCGTCGGTGCGCTGGTGCAGGTGGCTCCGCCGCTGGGCGATGCCGCGGCCGATCGGCCGACGACGCTGATCGCTGGCCTCGCGGTCACCGCGCTGGTGCTGACGGCCGTCAATATGTTCGGCGGCTTCGCCGTCACGCGTCGCATGCTTGCGATGTTCCGGAAGTAAGGTACCGACGGCATGTCTGCAAACCTTGCCAATGTCGCCTATCTCGGTGCGGCCATCCTGTTCATCCTGAGTCTGGGCGGCCTGTCGAATCCCGAGACCGCGCGCCGTGGCAACTATTACGGCATCGTTGGCATGGCGATCGCCGTGCTCGCAACGGTGTTGGGTCCGCGGGTCACGGCGGCCGGCCTGCCCTGGATCGTCGGCGCGCTCGCAATCGGTGGCTCGATCGGCCTCTATGCCGCCAAGAAAGTGCAGATGACGCAGATGCCCGAGCTGGTGGCGCTGATGCACAGTCTCGTGGGCTTTGCCGCCTGCCTGGTCGGTTTTGCGAGCTATGTCGATACTTCGGTCGTTTACGAGGGCGCCGAGAAGACGATCCATCTGGTCGAAATCTATCTCGGTATCCTGATCGGTGCGGTCACGTTCTCGGGCTCGCTGATTGCCTTCGGCAAGCTGTCGGGCAAGATCGGTGGCAAGCCGCTGCTGCTGCCGGCGCGTCACTGGATCAACCTTGCCGGACTGATCGCCGTGATCGCCTTCGGTGTGCAGTTCGTGCAGGCCGGGAACGTCGACGCGGGGCTGGTGCCGCTGCTGCTGATGACCGTGATCGCGCTGCTGTTCGGCATGCACATGGTCATGGCGATCGGCGGTGCCGATATGCCGGTCGTGGTATCGATGCTGAATAGTTACTCGGGCTGGGCGGCCGCGGCGACTGGCTTCATGCTGTCGAACGATCTGCTGATCGTGACCGGCGCGCTGGTCGGCTCCTCGGGCGCGATTCTGTCCTACATCATGTGCCGCGCCATGAATCGGCAGTTCCTGAGCGTGATCGCGGGCGGCTTCGGCACCGGTGGCGGCGCCATTCCGGCAGCCGCCGGCGGCGCGCAGATCGAAGGCGAGGTGACGCCGATCGGTGCCGTGGAGACCGCAGAACTGCTGCGTGGCTCGAAGAACGTCGTGATCGTGCCCGGCTACGGCATGGCTGTGGCCCAGGCGCAGCACACGGTATTCGATATCACCAAGTTGCTGCGCGACTCCGGTGTGAACGTGCGCTTCGCAATTCACCCGGTGGCGGGCCGCATGCCCGGCCACATGAACGTGCTGCTGGCCGAGGCCAAGGTACCGTACGACATCGTGCTCGAGATGGACGAGATCAACGAAGACTTCCCGCAGACCGACGTCACGATGGTGATCGGCGCGAACGACATCGTGAACCCGGCTGCGCAGGATGATCCGAGCAGCCCGATCGCCGGCATGCCGGTGCTCGAAGTGTGGAACTCGAAGACCTCGATCGTCATGAAGCGCTCGATGGCCTCAGGCTATGCCGGTGTCGATAATCCGCTGTTCTTCAAGGACAACAACCGGATGCTGTTCGGTGACGCCAAGAAGATGCTCGACGAAGTGCTCAGCGCATTGAAGGCTTGAAGCTCGGCCGCCATACGGCCAGCAGAATGTTCGCCAATGACAGGGCGAGCATGGTCCACAGTCCCGCCCATTCGGTACGCAGCAAGGGAGCCAGCGCTGCCTGGTCGGCGGTGCCGCTGGCGAGCGCCGCGGCCGCGAGTTCGTTGGCCCGTGTGGCGCTCGATTGGATCGTCAGCAGCGTACCTTCGAACATCACGAGCCCAAGCAGTGCTTTGATCCAGGCCCAGCCGGTGTCCATAAACGCTTTGGTTACGGCGATCGCGAGCAGCCCGCTGATCAGCGTGATCATCAGCGAGGGCATCAGGATCCAACTCGCGATGGCATCAATGCCGGCGCGCACCGCGGCGTAGCCGGCCAGCGAATCCTTTGGCGCGGTGCTGACGAGCACCACGCAGCAGGCGAGTGAACCCATCACACCGACCGCGCCGAGCTGATGCAGGATCTTGAGAATGCGGGCCCACATGGTTCACAGCGTGCGCACGATCACTTCTGCTGCAGCATTTCCGACAGCCCGAGGCCGGTCAGGGCCTTGGCGCTGTGCGCGAGCCACCACATCAGCCCCATCATCATGGCCATTGACGGCAGTGCGATGGCGGGATAACTGAGCAGCGTCAGCCGGCCGAGTTCCGAGTTGAACGCCTCGGTACCGGCCGGGCTTCTGACGATCCAGCGTGCCAGTACGAAGTTCATGACCGCCGAGAACGCGAAGGTGCCGGCAAGGCCAAGCGTGCCGCGGCGCAGCCGCTCATCGAATCGGGTCCGGGTGCCGCGTTCCTGCAGCGCCGCCTCAATCTTCGGCACGTTGAACAGCTGCGGATTGAACACCAGCACCCTGATCAACGGCCAACGAGTCCAGCTCGAGCCGAGCACGGCGAGCCCGATCAGCGCAGGAATCGCCGCCTCCTTGACCGCGAGCCAGTACGGGTCGACCTTCAGCAGGCCGATGCCGCCGGTCAGCAAGGTGCTGACGACGCCGAGCAGCGCGAGCCAGCTGAGCTTGCGCCGCGTGATGGCATCGCGGATGCCCCAGCCGATCGGAAACGACAGCGCCAGCAGCAGCGCACCGGTCGTGCCGAGCCGTTCGGCACTGCTCAGCTGCATCAGGACTACGGCCGGCACGATGATCGTGATCGCGATCTCGAGCAGCGGATTGCCTTGGCCGACAGGGGCGACGGCGGGGCGGCGGGTAGGGTCTGTCATAAGTCAGCAAGCCTAACCTGCCGCGAGCCGGCTGGCAGCCCGCGACTGCACGGCGCAGAGCCGCATCGACGTGTCCGCGCGTTTTCTGCTACCGTCGCGCCCCCGCGATGCTGTCCACGTCCCATATTTCCATCCAGTTCGGCGCCAAGCCGCTGTTCGAGAACGTCACCGTCAAGTTCTCGGACGGCAACCGCTATGGCCTGATCGGCGCCAACGGCTGCGGCAAGTCCACGCTGATGAAAATCCTCGGCCGCGAGCTCGAACAGAGTTCGGGCGAGGTCATGCTGCAGACCGGCATGCGTCTCGGCAAGCTGAACCAGAACCAGTTTGCCTACGAAGACGAGCGCGTGCTCGATGTGGTCATGCAGGGGCACGTCGAGATGTGGAATGCCATGCGCGAGCGCGACGCGATCTACGCCGATCCCGATTCGACCGACAACGACTACATGCGCGCCGCGGATCTCGAGGCCAGGTTCGCCGAATACGGTGGCTACAACGCCGAAGCGCGCGCTGGCAGCATTCTGGCCGGCGCGGGCATTGCCGAGTCGCTGCACAATGGGCCGATGCGCGAGGTCGCGCCGGGCTGGAAGCTACGCGTGCTGCTGGCGCAGGCGCTGTTCTCGAAGCCGGACGTGCTTTTGCTCGATGAGCCGACCAACAACCTGGACATCAATTCGATTCGCTGGCTCGAAGGTGAGCTGAACAACTACGACGCGACGATGATCATCATCAGTCACGATCGTCACTTCCTGAACCAGGTCTGCACGCATATTGCCGACCTTGATTTCGGCGAGCTGCGCATCTACCCCGGCAACTATGACGACTTCATGCTCGCTTCGACCCAGGCCCGCGAGCGCGTCGCGGCGGCCAATGCCAAGGCCAAGGACCGCGTGGCAGAGCTGCAGGAGTTCGTGCGGCGATTCTCGGCCAATGCCTCGAAGGCGCGGCAGGCGACCTCGCGCCGCAAGCAGATCGACAAGATCCGCATCGAGGAGATGAAGCCCTCGTCACGGCAGAACCCCTACATCCGCTTCGAGCAGGCGAAGAAGCTGTATCGCTCCTGCGTGTCGGTCGAGAAGCTCGGCTTTACGTACCCGGGTGCGGACGCGCCAGTGCTTGCGAAGTTGAGCTTCGAAGTCGAGGCCGGTGAGCGCATCGCGATCATCGGCCCGAACGGCATCGGCAAGACGACACTGCTGCGCTGCCTGGCCGGCGAACTGACGCCGAGTCATGGCGGCATCAAGTGGGTGGAGAATGCCGACGTTGGCCATATGCCACAGGATCCGCAGACCGAGTTCGCCCGCAAAGTCGATTTGTTCACGTGGATGGGCGAGTGGCAGGTGCCGAGCGATGACCAGATTGTGCGCGCGACACTCGGGCGGATGCTGTTCTCCGGCGATGAAACCAAGAAGCCGGTCACGGTGCTGTCCGGTGGTGAGAAGGGTCGCATGATCTACGGCAAGCTGACGTTGACGCAGCCGAACGTCATGCTGCTGGACGAGCCCACCAACCACATGGACATGGAAACGATCGAGTCGCTGCAGATCGCACTCGAGAAGTATCCCGGGACCTTGATCTTCGTGTCACACGACCGGGAACTGGTCGGCGGTCTGGCAACGCGCATCCTCGAGATGCAACCGGGCGGCGCGATTGTCGATTACCGCGGCAGCTACGACGAGTACCTGCAGGCCCAGGGCATCGCGGCCTGAGGTTTTGTGATGCAGTAATTGCAGAGTCGCTGGAGGCAGCCAGCTGAGGTAGGCTGCGCGCCATGCATCTGTTCAAGCTCCTGGCCGCAACCCTGACGGCTGCCCTGGTGATCGCCGGCTGTGGCGGCCAGCCAGCGCCTGCGGGCGGCCCGCCGGCCGGTCCACCGCCGCTGACCGTCGTCACGGCGATGCCTGAGCGGCAGCAACTGGGCGTCGAGATCGAGGCGGTGGGCACGGCGCTTGCGAACGAGTCGGTCGAGATCACGGCCAAGGTGTCGAACCGGATCGAGGCGATCCGCTTCGATGATGGCGAGCGGGTCAAGCGCGGTACAGTGCTGGTCGAACTGGACCGTGCGCAGACCGCAGCTGATCTCGCCGAAGCAGAAGCAAATCTTGCGGAGAGCCGCAATCAGTTCGCGCGCGGCCGAGATCTGGCCGTGACGGCGGCATTGTCCCGCGCGCAACTCGACCAGCTTGAAACTGCGGTCAAGACGGCCGAGGCGCGGCTCAGTGCGGCGCGTGCACGGCTGGCCGACACGGTGATCCGTGCGCCGTTCGATGGTCAGGCGGGATTTCGCCAGGTCAGCGTCGGGGGCCTCGTGAATCCTGGTGCGGTCATCACCACGCTCGACGACACTTCCGTGATCAAGCTCGAGTTCACGGTGCCGCAGAGTTTTCTGTCGGACCTCGCACCGGGTCTTCCGATCGAGGCGCGCGTGGATGGTCTCAGTGAGCGAATCTTCGTCGGCAAGGTCGCGACAATTTCGCCGCGTGTCGATCCCCTGACCCGCTCGGTCGCGGTGCGCGCGGAACTCCCCAACCCGCAGCGACTGCTGAAGCCCGGCATGTTCATGAGCGTCACGCTGCGGGGTTCCGAGACGTCGATGCTGGTGCTCCCCGAGCAGGCGCTGGTACCTGAGGACGGTCGGAACTACGTTTTCGTGGTCAATAACGGACGTGCCGAGCGCCGTGAAGTCACGGCAGGCCTGCGTCAGCCTGGTTTTGTGGCCATCCTGCAGGGCCTGACCGATGGCGAACGCGTGATTGTCGACGGCACGTTCCGCACTCGCGACGGTGCAGCCGTGATCGAGGCGGGCACCGCGCCGCCGGCGGAGCCGGCCCGCCCATGACGCTGTCAGAGTTCTGCATCCGGCGGCCGGTGTTCGCAACCGTGCTGTCGCTGCTGCTGGTGATCTTCGGACTGGTCTCACTCGAGCGCTTGACGGTCCGCGAGTATCCCGACATCAGCCGCCCGGTCGTCTCGATCAACACGGTGTACCGCGGCGCCTCCGCGGCGGTCGTCGAGAGCAAGATCACGCAGGCGATCGAAGAGCGGGTCGGCGGCATCGAGGGAGTCATCAAACTCGAGTCCGACAGCGAGGACGAGCGCTCCAGCATCCGCATCGAATTCGATGTCGAGCGCGACATCGACGCCGCCGCCAATGATGTCCGGGACCGCATCGCCCGCGTACTGGCAACGCTGCCGCCGGAGGCCGATCCGCCGCAGGTCACCAAGGCCGATGCCGGCGCCGAGTCGGTCATGTTCCTGAATTTCCGCGCACCGGCGATGACACCGCTCGAGGCGACCGATTACGTCGAGCGCTACATCGTCGATCGACTGTCGGTTGTGCCCGGTGTGGCGCGTGCGAGCGTCTCTGGCGGCCGGCGCGCCGCAATGCGGATCTGGCTCGACCGGCAGGCGCTCGCGGCACGGCAGCTGACGGTCAGCGACATCGAGAGTGCGCTGCGGCGCGAGAACGTGTTGCTGCCGGCCGGGCGGATTGAATCGACGCAGCGCGAGTTCTCGCTGCGCACCGAGGTCGGGCTCGATACCGAGGCGGACTTTCGTGCCCTCGTCATTGGTCGCGGTGCGGCGGGCCACCTGGTGCGGCTCGGCGAGGTTGCCGAGGTGCGGCTCGGTGCCGAGGACGAGCGCACGCTGCTGCGGACCGATGGCAGCACGGGCGTCGGGATGGGTATCGAGGCGCAGTCGAAGGCCAACGTGCTCGATGTCGTGCGCGGCGTGCGTGCCGAAGTACAACGGATCACCGACGAACTGCCCGATGGCGCGGAGCTGCTGATCAACGTCGACAACGGCGTCGCCATCGAAGCAGCACTTCGCGAGGTGCTGATCGCGATCGTGTTCGCCTTCGGTTCCGTGCTGCTGGTGATCTACTCGTTCCTCGGCACGCTGCGCAGCACGCTGATCCCGGCGATCACGATCCCGGTGTCGATCACCGCTGCGGCGATCGCGATGTACGCGCTCGGTTATTCGATCAACGTGCTGACGCTGCTCGGCCTCGTGCTCGCCATCGGTCTGGTCGTCGACGATGCGATCGTAGTGCTCGAGAACATCTATCGTCGCGCCGAACAGCATGAGTCGCCGATCGTTGCAGCCGTGAACGGCAGTCGCGAGATTGGTTTTGCCGTGATCGCAACGACTTTGACCCTTGCCGCGGTGTTCGTGCCGATTTCGTTCCTGCCCGGCGATGTCGGCCGGCTTTTTCGTGAATTTGGGCTGACGCTTGCGGCCGCGGTGCTGTTCTCGGCGCTGGTGGCCCTGACGCTGACGCCGATGATGGCCTCGAAGCTGCCGCCCGAGGATCGCAGCCGTCACTCGGCCGTCGCGCGACGCATCGGAGTCTGGTTCGATCGTCTCGCAGCGGCCTATGACCGCAGGCTGCGGCAGCTGATCGGCCGGCCCTGGCTGATCGTCGGCGGTGTGCTGGGACTGTCTGTGCTGGGGGCGGTGACGTTCCGCAGCATTCCCGAGGAGTTCTCGCCGACGGCTGATGTCGGGCGCGTGTTCATCAGCATGACCGGGCCGGAAGGCGCGAGTTTCGCCTACACCGAGGAATACGGCCGGCGCATCGAGGCGGTGCTGCAGCGCGAAATGGACAAGGGCGAGATCCAGCGGGTGGTGTTCCGGATGCCAGGCGGCTTTGGCGGCGGCACGGGCGCCGTCAACACGGCGCGGGTAATCGTGGTGCTGGTCGACTGGCGGGATCGACAGCGCAGCGCCCAGGAGATCGCGCGCGGACTGGTGCGCGAACTGGGCAAGCTGCCGGGCGTGCGCGCGTTCCCGATCACGCCAGGGAGCTTGCGCGTCGGCTTTGGCTCGCCGGTGCAGGCCGTGATCGGTGGGCCCGATTACGAGCGCCTCGCCGAGTGGTCGGCGAAGCTGACGCCGATCGCCGAGGCGAATCCCGGATTGACTGGCGTGGATTCAAGCTGGAAGGCGAGCAAGCCGCAGGTCAACGTGGCGATCGATCGCAACCGCGCGGCCGACCTCGGCGTGTCGCTGCAGACGGTCGGGCGCACGCTTGAAACCGTGCTCGGCTCGCGCATCGTCACGACGTTCATCGACCGCGGTCGCGAGTACAACGTGATCCTGCAGGCAGACCGCGAGGATCGCGCAACGTTCTCGGACCTGACCAATATCCAGGTGCGCTCGGATCGCAGCGGCGAGCTGATTCCGCTCGCGAACATCGTACGGCTGACAGAGACCACCGGGCCGACCGAGTTGTCACGGTTCAATCGCCTGCGCGCCTTCGAGATCTCGGCGGATCTTGCCGAGGGCTACAGCATGGGCGAGGCGGTCAAGTGGTTTGAAGAGACTGTCAGAGCCGAGTTGCCCGAAGGTGCGACGCTGATGTGGGACGGCGAGAGCGGCGACTTCGTGCGCAGCGGTGGCCAGCTCTACTTCACCTTCCTGTTCGCGGTGATGATCGTGTTTCTGGTGCTGGCCGCGCAGTTCGAGAGTTTCATCCATCCGGCGATCATCATGGTGACGGTACCGCTCGCGCTGCTGGGCGCCGTGTTTGGCCTCAAGCTGCATGGCATGAGCATCAACATCTTCAGCCAGATCGCGGTCGTGATGCTGATCGGCATTGCCGCCAAGAACGGCGTGTTGATCGTCGAGTTCGCGAACCAGCTGCGCGATCGCGGCCTTGAGTTCACCGAGGCCGTCGTCGAAGCGGCGACCACTCGCCTGCGCCCGGTGCTGATGACGAGCCTGTGCACCGCGTTTGGTGCGATCCCGTTCCTGCTCGCAACCGGCGCGGGCGCTGAACAGCGGCGACCCATCGGCGTTGTGGTCTTTTACGGCACGCTCGTGTCCGTGGTTCTGACGCTGTTCGTCGTGCCGGCCGTTTATTCACTGGTAGCTAAACGGACTCGCGCCAGCGCGCATACCAGTCGCTTGGTCGATCGGTTACTCGGGACCGGCCCGGCGGCGTGAGGCCGCCGCTGCTGACGGCGACGGTAGCTGCGGCGATGCAAAGTGCGCGCCAGAGCGGGCGGCGGTCGCTCGTCTGTTCGCTCGATCTGCAGCGTTCAGAAACGACGATAGAGATCGATGTCACCTGCTGGCGCGCGCACGGCATCGAATACCCGTATCTCGAAACCTGCCGCGATCGAACCATCTGCTACTGGGATGGCGCCGCGTTCGCGTCGGTGTCGCGCTATTCATCGGCGCTGATCAAGCTCGTACCGACCGAATGGGGTCCGCCGACGTTCGAGATCGACGGCATCAAGATGCTGCCCACCGCGAAGGTCTCACCGTATGCCGACGCCGGGCGGAAGGTGCATCTGATCCGGCCCGGCGGCAAACGGATTCTCGATACCTGCGGCGGGCTCGGTTACTTTGCGGCCTGGTGTCTGGCCGGCGGCGCAGCGAGCGTGCAATCCTTTGAGAAGCACTCTGATGTCCTGTGGTTGCGTAGCCTGAATCCCTGGTCGCCAGCACCGGATGAGCGCCATGTGCTGAGTCATGCGGATATCACCCAACAGATCGGCGAGCTTCCGCACGCGTCTTTCGACGCAATCCTGCACGATCCGCCGCGCTTCGGAATTGCCGGTGAACTGTATTCGAAGTCTTTCTACGCGCAGCTCGCAGCGGTGCTGAAGCCCGGCGGAAGCATGTTTCATTACACGGGTGCGCCGAACCGGTTGACCAGCGGGCGGGATGTATCGAATGAAGTCGCACAGCGACTGGGCGCGGTCGGATTTCGAACGCGTGTCGAAGGGGACGGAATCCTCGCAGTGCTCGCCGCGCGCAATGCTACAAGATAACGATCAGGATTCCGGCGGCCTGAATTGCTGGCTGAGAATTGCGGACCGATGGTATGGTCGCGCAGCAAAAAACGCTGCCGGAACCGCGCTGAAGCCGGAGTCGGTCCGTGCCATCTGAAGGAGTAAGACGAACCATGTGCCCAGTTGCTAAGCAAGAGAAGACTGACCTTTCCCGCCGCTCGGCCCTGATCGGTGCCGGCCTCGGTGTTGCGACACTGACCGGTCTCGGCGTTGCCGGGCTGGCCGCGTCGAATGCCGCCTCGGCCAAGGCCTCGTCGCCGGTTCCAACGGACCCCACGCAGGCGCTCGAGCGCTTGATGGACGGCAATGCTCGCTACATCGCCGGCAAGGCGATGGGCCCGAACCGCGGATCGGATCGACGCAAGGAAACCGAGTCGGAAGGGCAGAGCCCGTATGCGGCGATCATTTCCTGCGCCGACAGTCGCGTTGCACCGGAGATCCTGTTCGACGAGGGGGTCGGCGACCTGTTCGTGATGCGCGTGGCCGGCAACGTTGTCGACCCGCTGATTCTGGGCTCACTCGAGTTCGGCGTCGCCGTGCTCGGCTGCAAGACCATCATGGTGCTCGGTCACGAGGAGTGCGGTGCCGTGAAGGCAGCGATGGACGTTGCAGCAGGTGGTGACAAGCTGCCGGGCAATATCCAGGCACTGGCTGACAAGATCGGACCCTACGTCAAGGGCATCGACAAGAAGAAGGTACCGCAGGCGGTGCGCGTGAATGCGCGCGAGACCGTCAAGGAGATCCTGGTGAAGAGCTCGATCATCAACGATGCGGTGAAGTCCGGCAAAGCCAACATCGTCGCAGGCTACTACGATCTGGACGAAGGTCGGGTCACGATGGTCGCGGCGTAAGCCCTGTCCGGGCGAACACACAGTCCGGGCGAAAGCACTGACAACAGAAGGGCCGGCAGCAATGCCGGCCCTTCCGGTCAAAACCTGACCATGGCCTCGATCGCCAGCGTCCGCGGCGGATCGACGAAGCCGTAGTAGCTGCGCGCCGCGAAGATCGAACCCGCGAGCGGTACGTCGCCCGAGTAACTGACGACCTGTTCGTCGGTCAGGTTCCGCCCGATCAGCGCCAGCTGCCAGTTGCCTTCGGCCGGGCCGAACGCGATCCGCGCATTGAGCTTGGTGTAGGCATCCTGCGCGCTGGCCGGATCCAGCGTCAGCGAAGTCAGGTAGTCGGCTGAGTACAGCACGTCAACCACGGTGTTGAGCCGGAAGCGATCGCCGATCGGCCAGGTGTAATCTGCCGAGACGACGCCGGTCAGATCCGGTGCGAGCTGGTTGTCGAAGCCGTCATAGACGCAGTTGCCCGCGACGCGCGGAGCGGTCGCGAACAGCGTGGCCGGCGCTGCGAAATAGCACTGGCCGTCGAAGCGGCTCCACTCGAAATCGAGATAGGCGACCGAGCCTGCCAGGAACAATCGATCGGTCGCCTGCCAGCGACCCTCGATCTCGATGCCCTGCACCTTGGCGCTGCCATTGCCGACATTGAAGCCGAGCCGGCCGTCGAAAGCGCTGGTCTGAAGGTCTTTGTAGTCGGTATAGAAGATCGCGGCGTTGATCTGCGCAGCGGCCGAGACATTGGTCTTCAGACCGAGCTCATAGGCCGTCGCCTCTTCGGGCTCGTACTCGAACGTGCCGAACGGCGGCGCGCGGTTCGAGCGCGCGTCGAAGCCGCCGGACTTGTCGCCCTTGGCCCAGGACAGATACACCATCGAGTCGCGGCCGAAGTCGTACTGAAGACTCAGCAGCGGCGAGAATTGGTCCTCAGAACGCGAGCCCGACACGGAGTGCCGCTGGATGCCGAGCAGGTTCAGGTACAGCACATCGATCAGGCCGACCGGAGCGGCCGGGCCGTTCAAGCCGCTTGAGATGCCCGCCGTGCGTGAACCGTTCTTGTCCTCGGTGGACCAGCGGCCGCCGGCGGTGACGCGAAACTGGTCAGTGACGTTCCAGGTGGCTTGCGCGAACGCGGCGAACAACTCGCTGTCCTGGGTGAATAGACGCGGGTTGGACGTGTTTCCGAACAGGGTGCCCGCGCCCATCGGCAAGCCGGGGTTCAGATTGATGACCGTCACCACGGTGCTGTTGGCGGGGAAGAACGCGTAGTCGGTCTCTTCCAGATCGTAGTCCTGGTAAAACAGACCCGCGATCCATGAGACGCGCTGATCGGTCGGCGAAGTCAGCCGCAGTTCCTGGCTGACCTGATCGAAGTCTTCGGTGATGCCGGCCGTGAACACGTTGGCGCCGGTGAAATCGCAGTCGCAGGTTTCATCCAGCTTGTAGGCGCTGTAGCCGGTGACGGAGGTCAGCGTCAGGCCGCCGATCTGGAAGTTCATCGTCAGCCCGACTTCCTCGTTGTCGAGGTTGCTGAACTCGCCATTGGAAGAACGTTGGCCATCGATCGTGTTGTTGAGCACGCCGACATTCTGGCCGAGCACAGTGCGCAGGATCTGCCCGTAGGTGAGCCCCGCCGTGCCCGGCAACGGATTGGTCGTCGTGCCACCCGCTACCGTCGCGCTCGGGCGCAGCAGCGGCGCGGCCCCCTGCTCGCCGAAGATCTCGACCTGCCGACCGACGACATCAAAGCTGCCGCCTTCGATGCGCAGCGTCGCGTCGAAGCGATCGTTCGGCTCCCACTGGAAAGTCAATCGCCCGCCGAGTTCATCACGGCTCGGCTCGTCGCGGGCAAGCGTCAGGTTGCGCGTATAGCCGTCGGACTCGCGGTAGCGGACCGCGAGGCGTGCGCCAAACGTCTCTGTGAACGGCCCGGACAGCACGACGTCTGCGGACTGCTCGTTGAGTTCGTTCTCGTACAGCGCGCGGACCATGCCCTCGAACTCACTGCCCGGCTTGGCGCTGATCAGGTTCACGGCGCCGGCGATCGCGTTCTTGCCGAACAGGATCGGCTGCGGACCGCGCAGCACTTCGACGCGTTGCAGATCGAGGAAGGGCATGCGCGACTGGTGGCCGCGGCCGCGATAGATGCCGTCGGCATACTGACTCACCGATTGCTCGAAGCCCTGGTTGAGCCCTGAGCCGATGCCGCGGATGTAGAAATTGTTGGCAATGCCAGTCTCGGTGACCTGCAGATTCGGCACATAGGCCTTCAGGTCGTCGAGCCTCACCACGCCGGCTTCGGCGAGCTTCTCGCCGCCGATGGCGCTGACGGAGATGGGCACATCCTGCAGTGACTCTTCGCGCTTCTGCGCGGTGATGATCACTTCTTCGAGCACCGCCACCGATTCCTGTTGCGCCTGCGCCAGCGCAGCAGGGCTCAGCAGCAACGCGAGCGCGGGCCACATCCTTGCTTCTCTCATCAGAAACTCCCCCTCAGTAAGTTTCGAATCCAGTACTCAGCAGTTCGTTTATACACCGCCGTTACGGTTTGCAGAAGGTTGTCGCATCTGCGCAACGCGGAACCGGCCGGCGTCGAAGGCGGCATCGGTCAGCGAGGCATTGCCGGCCGGGTTCAGGCCGGTCACGTGGTAATCGCTATAGGCCGCGGCGAAGTTCAGCGGCATCGGCCCGGTCAGGTTGCAGGTCAGTTGGGCGCCGGCCTGGGCATAGGCGGCGGTCGCATCGGCCAGAAAGCCGGGATCTGTCGAATACACGAACGCTGTGAGGCCACCGACACGCCGGACATCAGCGGTCGCCTGCCGCAAGCCCGCACGGGCGTCCCGCACCGGGATCACGAACGAAACCGGGCCGAAGCGCTCGCCGCGGTAGAGGCGCTGTTGGCCGCGGCCGATCTCGAGCAAGGCGGGCGAGGCGGTACGCGCCTGCGGAAACTCCGGGTGCGCATAGGCTGCCGACGCGCGCAGTACGCGCCCGCGGCCTTCGATCTCGCTGGTCAGCGTTTCGACCAGCCGCAGCGTCTGCGCGGACTGGATGGCGGCCAGGATGCCGGCGGCGCGGCGCGGTTCAGCCGTCAGTTCCCCCAGCTGCGTGACCAGGCGAGCGACCACTTCTTCGTAGGGAATGCGGCGCCCGGCTTCGAGGACGCCGCGGCGCGGGATGAACAGATTCTGCGGGCTGGTGCACATCTGCGCCGAGAACAGGCTCAGGCTCATTGCGAGGCTGCGCAGCACCGCATCAAGATTCTCGCAGGAGTCGAGCACGACGGTATTGACGCCCGCGGTCTCGGTGAAGGCGAGTGCCGGCCACGCATTGCGCTCGACCCAGCGGCCAAAGCCGACGCTGCCGGTGAAGTCGACAATCGAGGTCGCCGGATGCCTGATCAGCTGCTTGCCGATCGGTTGCTCCGGCGTGTCGAGTGCGAGCAGCAGTGCATCGCGCGGCAGCCCGGCGCGTGCCAGCACCTCGCGGCCGATCCGCACGATCAACGCCATCGGCAGCACGCTGTGCGGGTGCGGCTTGACGATGACCGGATTGCCGGTGGCGAGGCTCGCCAGCATCGACGGCAGTGCGTTCCAGGTCGGAAAGGTCGCGCAGGTGAAGCATACGGCCACGCCGCGCGGTTCCAGGCGGTACTGCTTGTCGAGCGCAATGCGCGCCGAGCCGAAATCCCGCTCCCAGCGAGCACGCGGCGCGATCGCAGCCATGGCTTCGTAGGCATGGACAATCGCTTCGATGCCGCGATCGAGCGCGTTCGTGCCGCTGCCGGCGTAGCTCATCGCGCGGCTCTGGCCGGTCGTGTGCATGACCGCCGGCAGCAGGGCGAACAGCTGCCGGTAGATCGCATCGATGATTTCCAGGCAGGCTCCGACCCGGTTTTCGATCCCGGCATCGCGCAAGCCGGGCAGGGCTGCGCGTGCGGCATCGAACAGCGAGTCCAGCGCGGCGCGCGGGTAGCGAATGCCGAGCGGCTGTCGGGTATAGGGCGAGACCTCGAGACCGATCTCATCGCGAACGCCCGGCAGGTCCAGTTCGAAGCGCTGGCCGAGCTGCCCGCGGAACCAGGTCTCGCCGTCAGTGGCCGCGGCTTCATGCGCCGGGTATTTCTGCGGCACTTCGGGGAACGGCGAGAAGTAGCTGCGATCGCGGCAGGCCGCGCGTGCCGCAGTCAGCAGCGCCGCGTGCTTGTCGAACAGACTCATGGACTCTGCGTAGCGCTAGCGGCTCGGCCCGAGATCCGCCGCCGTCGCCCAGCAGGCGTGAAAGCCTGCCGGTACGCGCTGCGGCAGCGGCACGCGCGCGACCGGGCCATGTCGGACATCGGTCGCGGCGAAGATCTGCAGTTCCGAGTGCTCGCCGCGCTGGTCGGTCACGAAACTGAGCAGGTAGCCGTCGTCCTCGGCGCGCGAGCCGTCCCGCGGCGCAAACGGCGCCTCGCTGCCATAAGCCCCGTCCGGGAACGTCCAGGTCTCGGCGGCGCCGCTATCGGTGTCGTACTTGATCAGGCCTTCGAAGCGCAGCGTCGGCTCCGGTGCGACCTGCATCGCGTAGGCGTATTTCGAGCGCCGCCCCATCGCGCGGGCGTCCATGCTCGGAAACTCGCAGATCAGATCGTCGCGCCAGCCTTCGCTGACCTTGCCGGTCTTCAGGTTGAAGCGCCAGCGGTACAAGCGCGCATCCATCGTCAGCCAGGCCATCATGCGCGCCAGTTCGCCGCCTTCGCCCGAGCCGCGCGGCACCGGGCTTTGCATCCGGCAGCCGTCCATGACGATCTCGTCGCCTTCTTCCCAGGCATTGATCGCGTGGTAGAGGTAGCCGGGTTCGGCCTCGAACCAGCGGATCGAATCGCTGGCGCCATAGCGCGGCAGCACGCCGAAGCGGCTCGGCAGTTCCGGGTAGTAGCCGACCTTGTGAATGTCGCGCGGCAGCAGCGCCGGATCCCAGAACAGCGGCAGGTCCATCAGGATCGAATAGCGTTCGGTGAACGCCATGTCATGCGGCAAACGGGGGCCGGGCAGTTCGATCGGCACGAAGTGCCGCAGGCTGCCGTCGGCGGCCAGCACGCCGTAAGTCATGTACGGGGGCTTCACGGCGTAATCGAAAAACAGGAACTCGCCGCTGTGCGCGTCGACGCGACTGTGGGCGGACATCGAGCGCGCGCCGAGCGCCGGTAGATCGATGGCGCCTTGTGTCTCGAGCGACACCGGATCGACGCGATACGGCAGCCCGCACTGATAGAACGTCGCGACGGCCGATCCGCCGTGCATGTTGACGTCAGTGTTGGCGCCGTCCTTGAGCCACAGGTCCGCGCCCCAGGCCTGCCCCAGCGTGCGGTCCGGTCGCTCGATCAGACCGGGCCAGAGGCTGCCGGCGGCGCGCGTCTCCTGTTCAAAGGCCTGGGTGCGAACCCAGCGATTGCGATAGTTGACGCGACCGTTGCGAATCTCGATCGCGTGCAGCATGCCGTCGCCGTCGAACCAGTGGTGCCGGCCCCGTGCCGGCCAGCGCGGGTTCGGGCCGTTGCGCAGGTAGACGCCGGTCAGATCGTCGGGAATGGCGCCGTGCGAAGGTTTGAGATTCAGTCCGTCGATTTCCTCGAACACGGGACCATACACACCCTTCAGGTAGGGGTTGCCGGTGGCGGCAAAGGACTGTTCGAGTGCGGTGGCGTCGACACTTATTGCGGACATGACCGGCTCCGTTGGTATTCCTGTGCGACCCGGGCGATCAACTGAGCTGCCGGCTCGACAGCGTGGATCGACCCGAGACCCTGGCCCGCGGACCAGATGTCCTTCCAGGCCTTGATCTTCGATTGCGACCCGGACAGGTCCATGCCCGGCCGCGGTTGCAGCGTGGCAGGGTCCAGCCCGGCCGCCTCGATACTAGCGCGAAGGTAGCTGGCATTGGCACCCGTGAAGGCGTTGGTCAGCACCAGGTCCTCGCTGCTGGAGTCGACGACCATTTGCCGGTAGGCCGGCACCGCCAGGCTCTCCTGGGTGGCGATGAACGGCGTCCCCATGTACGCCAGTTCCGCGCCGAGCACTTCAGCGGCGTGCAACGCATAGCCGTCGCCGATACTGCCGGCGAGTACGATGAGGCCGTCGAAGAACTCGCGCACCGCGGGCAGAAAGGCAAAGTGCGACAGGCTGCCCGTGTGGCCGCCGGCACCGGCGCAAACCAGCACCAGTCCGTCGACACCGGTCGCGGCGGCCTTGCGCGCGAGTGCCAGGCTGCTGACATCGGCCAGCACGAGTCCACCATAGCCCTGCACGGCAGCCACGACCCGCGCCGGGCTGCCCAGCGCCGTGATCACGATCGGCGGCCGATACTGTTTGACCAGTGCAAGCTCCGCATCGAAGCGATCGTAGGAGCTGTGCAGGAGCAGGTTCGCGGCCCAGGGCGCGGCGCTGGCCGCATCGGGCGCGGTCAGCGCTGTGGTGATGCGCTGCAACCAGGCTTGCAGGGTTTCGAGCGTGCGGGCGTTCGGAAACGGGAATGAACCGATCACGCCAGCCCGACAGGCCGCCAGTACCAGATCGGGCCCCGAGACCAGGAACATCGGCGCGGCGATCAGCGGCAAGGCGAGGCGCGGCCGCAGGGCGCCAAGTCGATCGCGATGCCGAGGGTAGCCCATGGACTTGGGATCATAGCTTGGCCGTCGGGCTAGAATGCAGCCATGCCACGCACGAACCAAAAGTTGGCCAAGCAGTACCGCGCCCGCGGTTGGTGGTCCGATACAACGCTCGACGACCTGTTCCGTCGTTGTGTCGCGGAGCGGCCGGAGCACTTGGCGCTGGTCGATCCACCGAATCGCGAGTCGCTGACGGACGGCGCTGTGGGCCGGCTGAGCTTTGCGCAGCTCGAGACGGAAGTGGAGGTGCTTTGCCAGGTATTGCGTGCGGCGGGATTCGCTCGCGGTGATCGGCTCATCACACAGCTGCCGAACGTGTGGGAGCATGTGGCCGTGTATCTGGCCGGTGCGCGCCTGGGGATCGCGCTGAGCCCGCTGTCGATGCTGGCGCGGCAGTTCGAGCTGCGCCACGCGATCGAGCTGCTGGCTCCGAAAGCGATCCTGACCACGGCCCGCTTCAAGGACACGAGTCCGGTGCAGCTGGCGCTCGAATGCGCCGCGGGTGCGATTCCCGTTTACGCGTTTGGTCGCGAGCTGCCTTCCGGCGCTCGTTCCATCGATGCGCTCTGCTCGTCAGCAGCCGCGACCGAGCGCAGCGGCGCGGCGGAATCCGGGGCGGACGCGGATGATATCTACACGATCTGCTGGACCTCGGGGACCGAGGGCGTGCCAAAAGCCGTGCCGCGCACGCACAACGAGTGGATCGCCATCAGTTGGGCGCACTTCGACGCGACCGGCATCGGGCGCGATGACCGGCTGCTGAGTCCGTTTCCGCTGGTCAACATGGCGAGCATCGGCGGCTGCTTCACGAGCTGGCTGCACGCTGCCTGCACGCTGCATCTGCATCATCCGCTCGATCTGCCGGTGTTTCTGCAGCAGATCGTCAGCGAACGGATCACGTATACGGTGACGCCGCCGGCGGTGCTGAACATGCTGCTGAAGAACGAGGTGCTGCTCGCGGCCGCCGACCTGAGTTCCCTGCGCTCGATCGGATCCGGTTCGGCACCGCTGTCCGACTGGATGATCCGTGGCTATCGCGATCGCTTCGGCATCGAGATCGTGAACCTGTTCGGCTCGAACGAGGGCGTCTCGCTGGTCAGTGGCCCGGCCGAGGCGCCAGACCCGGCCGATCGCGCGCAGTACTTTCCGCGTTTCGGTCGCGCCGGGATTGCCTGGGATGCGCGCATCGCCGCGATGATCGAGACCAAGCTGATTGATACCGAGTCGGGCCTCGAGATCGAGTCTTCCGGTAAGCCAGGTGAGCTGGTCGTGCGCGGTCCCAGCGTGTTCGCGGGTTACATCGGTCCGGATGAACTGAACGCTGCGGCGTTCACGGCCGACGGGTTCTATCGCACCGGCGATGTGTTCGAAATTGCGGGCAGCGGTGAGCTGCCGCGTTTCTATCGCTATGTCGGACGATCCAAGCAGATCATCGCCCGCGGTGGCATGAAGATTTCTCCCGACGAACTCGAACACCTGCTGGCCGGGCATCCGGCCTTGCTCGAAGCGGCTGCCGCCGGCTGTCCGGACGAGATCATGGGTGAGCGGGTCTGCGTCGTCGCAGTGCCCAAGCCGGGAGCGGAGGTTTCACTCGATTCGATCCGCGACTTTCTGATCGAGCGCGGCGCCGCAGTGTACAAGCTGCCGGAGAAGCTGGTTATCGCGTCGAGTTTGCCGCGCAATCCGATGGGAAAGGTCATCCGCGCCGAGCTTGCGGTGCTGGCAGCGGGTTGATGTCGCCGCCGGTCTTCGTGCTCGGCGGCTGGCAAAGCGACTTTGCCCTGAACTGGGCTCGTGAAGGCCTCGATCTTTTCGACGCGATGCGGGTCACCGTCGAGTCGACGCTCGATTCGATCGCGCTGGAGCCGGCCGCGATCGAAGCCGCGCATATCGGCAACTTCGCCGGCGAGTTGTTCTGCCATCAGGGCCATCTGGGCGGGTTGTTCGCGCAGACCCATCCGGCTCTTGCCGGCGTGCCGGCGGCGCGGCACGAAGGCGCCTGTGCCTCCGGCAGCCTCGCGGTCTTGGCTGCGGCGGCCGACATCGAAGCCGGGCGCTATGGCCTCATTGCCGTGCTCGGCATCGAGCAGATGCGCAATGTGTCTGGGGAAACCGCGGCGCAGCACATCGGACAGCCGGCGATGTGGGCGGGCCATGAATGCCAGGCAGTGCGCTTTCCGTGGCCGCATGTGTTCAGTCGCCTCGCCGAAGAATACGACGAACGCTATGGACTCAAGCGACAGCATCTGGCGGCGATTGCGCAGCAGAATTTCGCCAACGCGCAGCGCAACCCGAATGCGCAGACGCGACGCTGGCAGTTCGAGGCCGGCAGCTTCGAAGCCGACGATGAGCTCAACCCCGTCATCGAAGGGCGCATCCGCAAGCAGGATTGCGGCCAGATCACCGATGGTGCGGCCATGGTGGTGCTGGCCTCTGAAGCGCGTGCGCGCGATTGGGCCGGCCAGCGCGGTCGCACGCTTCAGAGCGTGCCGCGGATCCTCGGCTGGGGGCATCGCACCGCGGCGATGGCGATCGAGCCACGCCTGCGGGCCAGTCGCGCCGCTCCCTACGTGTTCCCCGAGGTTCGTCGGACGATCGAGGACGCGCTGCGACGCGCGCAACTGCCCGGCATCGAAGCGGTCGACGGGTTCGAAGTACACGACTGCTTCACGACCACCGAGTACATGGCGATCGACCACCTGGGCCTGACGCCGCCGGGTCAGAGCTGGCAGGCGATCGAAGCCGGCGACATTGCGCCGGGCGGACGGTTGCCGATCAATCCGAGCGGCGGATTGATCGGGCTCGGGCATCCCGTCGGCGCCACGGGCGTGCGGATGCTGCTCGATGCCGCGCGCCAGGTCAGTGGTGCCGCCGAGGCTTGTCAGGTCGAGGGCGCGCGCCGCTTCGGCACGCTGAACATCGGTGGTGCCGCGACCACCACGGTCAGCTTCATCGTCGGCTAAGGAGACATCCATGGACGCGTACGTACTCGATTACGTTCGGACGCCCCGCGGTCTGGGACGCGACAAAGGTTCGCTCGCCGGCGTGGCGCCGATCGAGCTGTTGCGGCAATTACTCGTGACGCTCGCAGATCGCAATGCGCTCGAGACGGCGAACGTCGCGGATCTGATCCTCGGTTGTGTGACCCAGACCGGTGAGCAGGGCGCGGATCTCGCGCGGATTGCGTTGCTGCACGCAGGCTGGGATCAGGGCGTTGCAGGGATGACGCTCAATCGCTTTTGTGCGTCAGGGCTCAGCGCCTGTGGCGTGGCTGCCCAGAGTGTGCATGCTGGCAGTGCGCAACTGGCCATCGGTGGCGGTGTGGAGTCGATGTCGCGGGTGCCGATGATGTCAGACGGCGGCGCATGGTATTCGGATCCGGCGATCCGTCGCAGCACCGGCTTCGTGCACATGGGTGTTGCAGCGGATCTGGTCGCAACCCTGGAAGGATTCAGCCGCGAAGCGCTGGATGGTGTGGCGCTCGAGAGCCATCGCCGCGCAGCGCTCGCCGAGCGAGACGGGCGCTATCTGCGCTCGCTGTGCGCGGTGCGAAACGTCGACGGTGAGGTGCTGCTCGATCGGGATGAGAACGTGCGCGCGACGCTCTCGGCCGAGAAGCTCGCGGCTCTGCCTGCGGCGTTCGTGGAAGCCGGCGCGGCGGGCGGGGATGCGGTCGCGCTGCAGCGCTATCCGCAGTTGCCTGCGATTCGTCACCTGCACACCGTGGCCAGCGCGCCGGCAATGGCCGACGGCGCAGCGCTGCTGCTGATCGGCTCACTCGAGATGGCCCAGCGCCTCGACATGGCGCCGCGCGCCAGGATCCGTTCGTTCGCGGAAGTGGCGGCCGAGCCCATCGTGATGCTCACGGCCGGGCAGCGCGCCGCCGAGCGCGCGCTCCGCAGCGCGGGCCTGCCTGCTGCCGAGATCGGAGTCGTGGAGTTCAACGAGAGCTTCGCGGCGGTGGCGCTGAAGTTCCGGCGCGACCTTGAGCTCGATCCCGAGCGTGTCAACGTCAACGGCGGCTGCATCGCGCAGGGTCATGCGATGGGCGCGACCGGGGCGATTCTGCTGGGCGCGGCGATTGAAGAGCTCGAGCGGCAGGATCGCGAATTCGGGCTGGTCGCAATCTCCGGCGGCGCCGGCATCGGCACGGCGATGGTCGTGCAACGGATCTGAGCCGGTGATCCACCCCTGAGGTGATCGAAGCGGATTGCTACTCTCGGCGGGATGCGTGGGTTGGCAGGTAGATCGATAAGGCAGCCGCACTGGTCCGTGTTGCAGCGCTTGCGACTGGCTGCGTGACTTCTCCTTCGCAAACACCTTCTGTTGCGGGTCGCCTGTCATCAGGCTCCCATGCCGCAACCGTGCTCAAAGAAGCGCCGCCCATGGATCTGGAGCGCGCCTTCGACGTCATGGAACGCCTGCAGCTGGGCGGGCTTGTGCGCTCGAACGTTTAAGCGCTGCTCAGCCGTGATCGCACCCAGCCCAGCAGCAGGCAACGAATGCGATCTCACGGGGCTGGGATACGCTAGAGATCAGAGCGCTCGGGCGCGAGACCCTGACCATGGCCGGTCACGCCCCGTCATGCAGGCGGGAATCGGAGGCACTGCGCACCTTGAAGACCTGATGCTGATCACGGCGAGTGGCGCGGAGCCGCTGCATCCGGTCAGCGACACGGTCATCCGGATCTAGGCGGCGGCTCGACGCTGCGCAGTTTCTCGCGCAATTCTGCAATGTCCCCCCGCAGCGCGCGCAGCTCGACCAGGATCTGACCGCGCTCGTCGTGCGCGATCTGCTCGTCAGCGATTCTCTCGGCCTCGTTCTGTGACTGCATGGCATTGACCACGACTGCGATGAACAGGTTCAGGATCATGAAGGTCGCGATCAGGATGAACGGCACGAAAAACGCCCAGGCGAACGGATAGACCTTCATCACGGGCCGAACGATGCCCATCGACCAGCTCTCGAGGGTCATGATCTGGAACAGCGAGTAGACGCTCTTGCCGATCGTGCCGAACCACTCCGGGAAGCCCGGCGCAAACAGCTTGGTTGCCATCACGGCCGACACATAAAAGATGAGTCCGAGCAGCGCGACGATCGAGCTGATTCCCGGAATCGCCGTCAGCAGCGCCTGCACGACCATGCGCATGCGAGGCACCGCTGAAATCAGACGCAGTACCCGCAGCACGCGCAGCGCGCGCAACACCGCGAAGCCCTCGCCGGCCGGAACCAGCGCGATGCCGACCACCAGGAAATCGAACACGCTCCACGGGTCGCGAAAAAACTTCGTACCGTGCGCGAGCAGGCGCAGCAGCACTTCGATCGTGAATACAATCAGCGCGAAGCGGTCGATGGTGAGAATCAGCGGACCGGCAGTCTGCATCGCCGCAGGCCAGGTCTCGAGCCCGAGCGTGATCGCGTTGATGACGATCAGCGCAAGGATGCCGAACTGGAAGCGACGATTCTCGACCAGGGGGATCAGTTGCGGAAACATCGGGGCAGTCACTGGTTGACGGGCCCGAAAAGATAGCAGATTGCCTCATCAGGCTGCGGGTGGTTCCCTGCCAGTGCCCGGCCGGTAGCCGCCCATGCCGGCTTCCCGGCATCGTTCCCAGCTTGTCCGGCAGAAGACTCGCTCCATTGGGATTGATTTTTTTGACCTATGCGCCAGCCGCTGTCACTTTCCCGCAGTTCGCAATGACCGCTGCCCGGTGTCGCGACGTCGCACTCGAAGAAGCCGTTAGAATGCCCCGGTGTTCCTTGTTTACGGTCCGGCGAACTTGTGAGAACGCTTCATTTTGACAATCGCTGGGTGCACGAACTCCCGGGTGATCTGGCCGCAACGAGCGAACCGCGTCAGGTGCGTGGTGCGGCATGGTCGACCGTTGCGCCAACGCCAGTCGCTGCGCCGCGTCTGCTCGCCTGGTCGGCTGAGGTCGCTGCCTCGCTGGATTTCACTGCGGGCGACCTGAACTCGTCTGAGCTGCTGGCGGCGCTGTCCGGCAACGGCACACTGCCGGGCATGCAGACCTATTCGACCTGCTACGGCGGCCATCAGTTCGGTCACTGGGCTGGGCAGCTCGGCGATGGTCGGGCGATCAGCCTTGGCGAGCTGATCAATCAGCGCGGCGAGCGCTGGGAGCTGCAGCTGAAGGGCGCCGGCCGCACGCCGTACTCGCGAATGGCCGATGGCCGGGCCGTGCTGCGTTCTTCCGTGCGCGAGTTCCTGTGCAGCGAGGCGATGCATCATCTGGGCATACCGACCACCCGTGCGCTGAGTCTGGTCGCGACTGGCGAAGCGGTACTGCGTGACATGTTCTACGACGGCAACGCGCGGACAGAGCCCGGCGCGATCGTCTGCCGGGTGTCGCCGACGTTCACCCGCTTTGGGCACTTCGAGATCTTTGCCTCGCGCGGCGAGCACGCACTGCTGGCGCAGCTGGTCGAGTTCACGATCGACCGGGATTTCCCCGAGATACGCAGCAGCGGCGATGCGCGCCTGTCTGAATGGTTGACGGCAGTGGGCGCGCGCACCGCAAGGCTGATCGTCGAGTGGATGCGAGTCGGTTTCGTCCACGGCGTCATGAATACCGACAACATGTCGATTGCCGGCCTGACGATCGACTACGGCCCTTACGGATGGCTAGAGAATTTCGACCCCGGGTGGACGCCAAACACCACCGATGCGACGGGCCGTCGCTATTGTTACGGTCGCCAGGCTGCGATCGCACGCTGGAATCTCGAGCGGCTCGTGCAGGCGCTCGCCGCGCTCAAGTGGCCAGCAGGGGTCCTGAGCGAAGCCACGGATGCGTTCGATGCCGAGTACGAGCGTCGTATGCCAGCGATGCTGGCTCAAAAGTTTGGTTGGGCAGCGTGGCGGCCAGAAGATGCCGCGCTGGTTACGGAGATTTTCGACTTGATGCAACGCGCGGAAGTCGACATGACGGAGTTCTTCCGCGCCCTGGCAGGCGTCGATCTTTCTGCGCCCGATGCCAGTCTGTTGTCCGGAGCCTTCTACCGTGAAGCGTTGCGCGACGCTGAGCAGGGCTCGCTTGCCGGCTGGCTGCAGCGTTACGCGCTGCGCGGCTTGGCCGACCAACTGCCAGAGGCGGAGCGCGCCGCGCGGATGAATGCGGTCAATCCGCGCTTTGTGCTGCGCAACTATCTGGCCCAGCTGGCGATCGACGCCGCTGAACAGGGTGATATCACGCTGCTCGAAACCACGCTGGATGTCATGCGCCACCCTTACGAAGAGCAGCCGGGGCGGGAGTCCTATGCCGCGCTGCGCCCGGACTGGGCACGCCACAAGCCAGGCTGCTCGATGCTGTCATGCAGCTCGTGAAGTCGACGCAGTGGTGTTCAGCTTGAGCCGAGCCAGAGCGCGAACTGATAGTAGATCGGCAGCCCGATCACGATGTTGAACGGGAAGGTCACGCCGAGCGACGCGGTCAGGTAGATGCCAGGATTGGCCTGCGGCAGCGCGGCGCGACAGGCAGCCGGCGCGTCAATGTAAGAGGAGCTTGCGCACACGGCGCCGAGTACGAACGAGCTGCCAATCGACAGGCCGATCAGGTGGCCGAGCGCGACTCCCGTCAGACCGAGAACGATCGGCATGATCACCGCGAACGACGTCATGAACACGCCGACCTGTGCGAAGGAGCGGAACTGCCGTGCAGCCGTCATGCCCATCTCCAGCAGGAACAGCATCAGGATGCCGCGAAACAGCCCGTCGTAGAATGGCGCGATCTGGATCCAGCCCCGCGGCCCCGATAACAGGCCGATCAGCATGCCGCCGGTCAGCAGGATGATGCCGCGGCCACGCAGCGTGTCGACGACCAGCGATCCGATGCTGGCCGTGCCCTGTTCCTTGCCCATGTTCCAGCGCGCCAGCATCAGCGCGACGACCACCCCCCACTCCATGAGCGCCACAACAGCGGTCATGTAGCCCTCGCTCGGCGTATTCATCGCCTTCGCAAACGTGATCGAAGCGAAAAAAGTTACCGACGAGACCGAGCCATAGTGCGCAGCCACTGCGGCGGCATTTGATGTGTCGAAGCGGCCGAGTTTGCGCAGCACGAAAAAGCAGACGATCGGAATCGCGATGGTCAGCGCGATCGTCAAGCCGAGCAGATCGGCGATCTCCGCGAAGCTGACCTGTGACAGTTCCGTGCCGCCCTTGAGGCCGATCGAGAACAGCAGATAGATCGCCAGCAGCTTCAGGACCGCGTCCGGCAGCTCGAGTTCGCTTTTGATCAGACCCGCGATGATGCCGAGCACGAAGGCCAGCACGATCGGTGACAGCAGGTTCTGCATCAGCAGATCGAATCCGGGCATCGCGGGCTCCAGCACTTGAACGGCGGGCAGTCTAGAAGCGGACCGTAATTCTATCCAGTGCAATTAATGACATGGATAGTTCTATTGAGAGGAACGATATTGTCAGCGACGCTTGAAAGCCGGGTTAGGGCAACGCAGACTCGCGATCGTTTGCGCACCTGCCCGTCTTTCCTGAGGAGCTCCGTATGAACCAGCCCCGTGCTCTGATCCTGACTCTGTTCGTGACTGCCGCAACGTTCGCCGTCGGCCAACTGGCCGCGCAGCAAGCGGCAGTGCCAAAAAGCGACATCGTGCAGCGCGTTGAGACAGCGCTCGCCAGTGATATCCGCACGCCCGAGGAGCGCGCCCGCGATGCGCGCGAGCGCAAACCGGCACAGACGCTGGAGTTTTTCGGGCTGACGCCTGATATGCACGTGGTCGAGCTGCTACCTGCCGGCGGCTGGTATACAAAGATTCTCGGTCAGGTGCTGGCCGACAGCGGCAAGTTGTCGCTGGCGATTGGTGCGTCACGGCTCGAGCCGCGGCTCAAGGAATGGAAGCTCGACAAGGTCCAGATCATCGACGCCAAAGCGGACCTCAAGCCCTCGGATCAGTTCGGGGTCTTCATGGCCGACTCGATCGACATCCCTGCCAAGGACGTCGACATGGTGCTGACGTTCCGCAACTACCACAACATGACGCCAGCGACCCGTGCGCTGCTGAACCAGCAGGCATTCAAGATGCTGCGCAAGGGTGGCATCTACGGCATCGTCGATCACACCCGTCGCCACAACGAACCAGGCACGGTCGAGAACTGGCGTCGTATCGACCCGGTGCTGGTCATCAAGGAAGTGCAGGCGGCCGGCTTCGAGCTGGTGGACTTCAGCGACCTGCACTATCGGGTCGATGACGATCTCAAGTACGACACGGGCCGCGACAGCATCAAGGGCTACAGCGACCGGTTGACGCTGAAGTTCCGCAAGCCTGCGACCCGCTAGGCCGGGACTCCGTTTGCGCTAGAATCGGCTCCGGGGTCACTATCGGGACGGAGTTTCGACGATGAAAAAGTCATTGCTGGCGGTCCTGCTGCTGACGATCGCAACTGGCGCAGCAGCGCAGGATCAGACCAAGGGCGTCACCGGCTACAAGCCCGGCAAGGGCAGCGGTGCGGTGACCGGTGCGGCGGGCACGTCCGGCTCGACCGGCGACTCTGGCGTCGAGAAGTGCGACAAGCCGATGGGTGCGGTGGCGGTCGTGGAACCGCAGGACTTCATCATGCAGCGCCTTTCGAGCTACGGCCTGTCTTCGCCGGTTGCGCTGGTCCGGATGATGATCCAGCAATCCAATTGTTTCATCGTCGTGGAGCGTGGCATTGGGCTGCAGAACGCGATGCAGGAACGCGAACTTGCTTCGGCCGGGCAGACTCGCGCCGGCTCGAACATGGGCGGCGGGCAAATGGTCACTGCGGATTTCATCCTGACCCCGGCTGTGCAGTTCTCGGAAGGCAATGCCGGCGGAGTGGGCGGTGCGATCGGCGGCTTGCTGTCGCGATCAAATCCGTTGCTGGGTGCCGTGGCTGGCGGCCTGAAGTTCAAGGAAGCCCAGACCAGCATGCTGCTGTCTGACGCGCGCTCCAGCGTGCAGGTGGCGTCGGCCGAGGGCAGCACCCGCAAGGCAGACCTCAGGCTCGGTGCCGCGCTGTTCGGCGGCGGTGGCGGCGCCGTGGGTGGCGGCTACGGCAATACCAACGAGGGCAAGATCATCGCCGCGGCGTTCATGGACAACTACAACAAGATCGTTAGCGTGGTTCGCAGCGACGAAAGCCTGCAGCGCGATGTCGGCACGCTGAAGCAGGAAGCCGGCAAACGCATGGTCGCCGGTGAAGTCTTCAACGAAGGCGACGTCGTGATGCCCAAGATCGCCAACGTCAAGCTGTTGGCGGGTGCGACCGACGGCAGCAAGGTGGTTGCGACGCTGGCGCGCGATGCCGAGCTGGTGGTGATCGGGCCCGAGAAGGATGGCTTCCTGAACGTGCAGAGCAGCGCCGCCACGGGCTGGGTCAAGAAGGTACTGGTTACCCGGCCGTAGCAGGCTCGCAGCGCTACCAGGCGATCGTCTCGCCATTGTGTCGCAGGTAGCTGCCTGACTCTGTGAGCGTCAGCCGCGCGATCAGCTTGCGCAGCGCTGCAATGCTGTCCGCGGCCTCCATATCGGCGCTTGCTCCGCCCAAGGCGGTGCGGACATGTCCCGGACACACCGCGGTTGCGATGATGCCGCGGTCATGTGTGGCTCGCGCGAGCATCGTCACGCACTTGTTGAGCGCGGCCTTGCTAGAGCAGTAGGGAAACACGTCATAGCTGCCCTCGACGTTCGAGCCGACGGTGCTCGAGATAAAGACCATCTTGCGCTGTTCGCTGCGCGCAACCTGGTCGGCAAAGGCTTCGGCAATGCGGATCGGCGCCAGCGTGTTGACCTCGAGCACCGCGCGCCAGGCGTCGTAGTTGATGCTGCCGAAATACTGCTGGTGGATCAGATCGTAGACCGCGCCACGCGGGCCCAGAGTACCGGCATTGTTGATCAGCACATCAATGGCCGTTTCCGCGTACTTGCCTGCCACCCAGCCGATCTGTCCGGTATTGACGACGTCCAGCCCTTCGATCGTGACATTGCCGGCGGCGCGCCGCTTGACGTCGGCGAGCTCGGTGGCCGTTGCGGGGCTGCGCGCCGTGGCGATGACGTCCCAGCCCGCCGCCGCATACTGGCGCGCGAATTCAAGGCCCAGGCCACGGCTTGCACCTGTAATGAGTACCGTCGACATGCAAAGCTCCGTTGAGTGCGCAGCGTTTATGATGCGGGCGTGAATGATAGCCTTTCACTCGACGCTGGCGAACTCGAACACGTTTCGGCCTGCAGTCAGTTTGTGGCTGAATCCCTGCAGCGCGATGCGACGCTCGCCACCGACCTGCTACGCGCGTCTGCGCTGGCTTGCGGATTCACGGCTGACGATTCCCTGTCTCTACCGGATGGCGAAGCCCTCGCAGAGGACGCTGACGAGGCGAGTTGCCTGACGTGGTTGCGCCGCTGGCGGCGTCGCGAAATGGTGCGGATTGCGTGGCGCGACCTGACCGGTCGTTCGACGCTGCGTGCGACGCTCGAAGACCTCAGCGCCTTTGCCGATCGGGCCATGACGGTCGCCTACGCTCACGCCTGGCGCGCGACGACCGCGCATTGGGGAACGCCGCGACACGCTGACGGTCGCGAGATGCCGATGGTGGTGCTCGGCATGGGCAAACTCGGCGGCCGTGAGCTGAATTTTTCTTCGGACATCGACCTGATTTTTCTCTACCCGGAGAACGGCGAGACCGACCACGCCACGCCCGTCAGCCACTCGGAGTTTTTTCAGCGACTGGGCCAGACGCTGATTCGACTGCTGGCAGCACCGACCGTGGAGGGTGTCGTTTTTCGGGTCGACATGCGATTGCGGCCGTTTGGCGATTCGGGCGCGCTCGCCTGCAGCTTTGCGGCGCTCGAGGACTACCTGATGCAGCAGGGACGCGACTGGGAGCGTTACGCTTACGTCAAGGCGCGCGCACTCTGCGGCCAGGACGACTACGAGCAGCTGTACGCCGCGGTCGTGCGACCCTTCGTCTATCGGCGCTATCTCGACTTCGGCGTGTTCGAGTCGCTGCGCGAAATGAAGCAGCTGATCGAGAAACAGGTTGCGCGACGCGAGATGGCGGATCATCTGAAGCTCGGGCCCGGCGGCATCCGCGAAATCGAGTTCGTCGTTCAGGCACAGCAGTTGATCCGTGGTGGGCAGGACGAGCGGCTGCAGACGCCGAGCCTGTACGAAGTGCTGCCGCAGCTGACGGGTGGCCGTCTGCTCAATGATCGGAGCGTCTCGGATCTCGAATCGGCCTACGAGTATCTGCGCAACCTCGAGAACCGGATCCAGATGCTTCACGACGAACAAACGCACGAGTTGCCCGTTCGCACCGACGATCGCGAACGACTGGTCCGCGCGATGCGGGTATCGGACTGGAACTCTCTGATCGAAGTGCTGGATCAACATCGTCGCCGCGTCACACGCGAATTCCAGGCACTGCTGTTTCGGCCCAATCATGACGCCGAAGACTCGGACCCCGGCGAAGTGATCGAAACGCTGTCGCGCAGCCTGGCGGACGGGATCTGGGACGATTCGATAGACACGCCGACGCTCGCGCAAATGATTGAGCGCGAAGGCATGGACGAATCCGGCAAGGTCGCGCAGCTGCTGGTTGATTTCCGCAGCGGCACGCTGGTGCGGCGGCTCGATACGCCATCGCTCAAACGCCTGCATGCGCTGGTTCCTTCATTACTCGCGGCGATCCAGTCCGCCGAGCGGCCGCTCGCTGTGCTGCGCCGCCTGGTCCGCGTCATCGAGGCGATCGGTGCCCGCTCGGCCTACTTTGCGCTGCTGAACGAGAACCCGCAGGCGCTGCAGCGCTTCGTCGATGTGTGTGCGCAGGGTGATTTTCTCAGCACGCAGATTGCCGCGCATCCGTTGCTGCTGGACGAGTTGCTGGATGAGCGATTGCTGGCGACTCCGCCATCGCGGGCGGAGTTTGCCGCCGAGCTGCACGATCGTCTCGCCGGTACGGCGGACGATGATCCGGAGCGTCTGGTCGAGTCGCTGTGCCAGTTCAAGCGCGCGGCGGTGTTTCGGATCGCGATCGGCGACCTGTCGGGCCGCATTCCGATCATGCGGGTTTCGGACTTCCTGACCGACGTTGCCGAGTTGATCATCGAGCAGGCGATGCAGCAGGCCTGGCAGCAGATGACAGCGCAGTTCGGCACGCCGATGTGCGGCGACGCGGGCGCGCGGCGCATCGTGCGGGTCTGCGCCGTCGGCTACGGCAAGCTCGGCGGCCGCGAGCTCAGCTATGCCTCGGATCTGGACCTCGTGTTCCTGCACGACTCTGCAGGCGAACGCCAGGAAACCTCGGCGCAGCAAGCGCTCGACAACCAGGTGTTCTTCGTGCGTCTCGCACAGCGCATCGTGCATATCCTCGCGATGCACTCAGCCGGCGGTCGGCTCTACGAAGTCGACCAGCGGCTGCGGCCGAGCGGCAAGGGCGGCATGCTCATTACCCAGATCGAGGCGTTTGCGGCGTATCAGCGCAGCGAGGCGTGGACCTGGGAGCATCAGGCACTGCTGCATGCACGCGCTGTGGCCGGCAATCCGGGCCTGCAGACGGTCTTTGAAGCGGTGCGAACCGAGATCGTGACCGGTCATGTGCGCCGTGAAAGCCTGCGTGAGGACGTGCGCCAGATGCGTGAGCGGATGCGACGCGAACTGTCGAAATCCAAGGCGGGCGAGTTCGATCTCAAGCAGGATCGCGGCGGCATCGCCGACATCGAGTTCCTGGCGCAGTACTGGGCCTTGCGCTGGGCCGGTGAGTACCCGCCGATCGTGATGTTCTCCGACACGATCCGGCAGCTCGAATCCGTGGCGTCGGCGGCGCTGGTGCCGCAGTCCGACGTGGATCTGCTGGTGGCGGCCTATCGCGCCTATCGCACCCGCGGTCATCGTCGGTCGTTGCAGGATGCATCGGCCGTCGTTCCGGACAGCGAATTCATGCTGGAGCGTGAGCAGGTCACCGCGATCTGGAATGCAAGCGTCGCCGTGGACGTATAATCTCGACATGTTGCGTCCGACCGAAGCGCCGTTGATCCAGCCGAACGCCCAGAACCTGTATCAGGTCTCTGAGGAAGACCTGCCGTTGTCCTGCCCGATGCCGCAGATGACTCTATGGAACTCACACCCACGCGTCTACCTGCCGATCGAGGCGACGGGCTGGGCCAAGTGCCCCTACTGCGGTGCTGAGTACGCGCTGCAAAAATAGCTGGCACGCGCTCGCGCTAGGCTCGACGCTGGCACTGCTCGCGACGTTCAGCGCTACCACCGCTACAGCCGCAGGCGAGCCGGGATCGGTCGTGCGCCGCACGACGCTGATCGTTGCCGACATCGAAGCATCAATCCGTTTCTATCGCGACGTGCTCGGCTTCGAGCTGTGGCTCGACAATCGCAGCAAGGTCTCCGCAGGCAGCCTGCCATCGGGGCAGCCGGTGGGCGCACCGTCACGATTCGTGATCATGAAGGGCCGCCACCCCTGGATAGGCATGGTGGGGCTGCTGCAGTACGGTGAGTCGCGCGCGGCGCAAGCGCCTCCGGAAACGCTGCAACCCGGCGCCACCGTGCTGATGATTGAAACCGATCAGCTCGACGTAATCTACGCGCGCATGCAGCAGGCCGGCACGCCGATCTACCGTGCCCCCGAGACCAACGAAGTCGAAGGCGCCGGCGGATTGCGCTGGCAGGCGACATTCCTGTTCGCCTTCGATCCCGATGGCCACATGCTGGAGATCAATCAGCGCGGCCCGACAGTGCAAAGTGAGTCGGCGCCGGTCGCCGCCGCAGCTGCGGTGCGGGTCGAGCGGCGTTTTGTGCCGGTGCGCACCGGGCAGTTGCATCTGCGGCGCGCGGCGCCGGTCGCGGGATTCGGCCTGCGGACACCAGTCGTATTGCTGCACCAGACTCCCCTGTCGGGGCGGATGTTCAGCGAATTGCTGCCGCAGCTTGCAAGGGATCGGGTCGTGTACGCGCCGGATACGCCAGGCTACGGCGAATCCGATCCGCCTGCGAATGTGCCGCAGCTCGGTGATTACTGCGACGCGCTGCACGACTTCATTGGAGAACTACGCGAACCTGTGGATCTGGTCGGTTATCACACCGGTGCACTGATTGCGGCGGAGTGCGCGGTGCGCTATCCGGCTGAAATTCGACGCCTGGTGCTGATCTCGATGCCGTTGTTCAGCGCGGCGCGTCGGGCAACCTTGAATGTCGACGCGGCGCTGACCGAGGACGGTTCCGCGCTTTTGGCCGAGTGGCGTAGCACGATGAGCGTCAGGCCGCCGGGCCAGTCGCTCGAACAGGCGGCGCGGATCGTTGCCGAGAAGCAGCGCGCGGGCGCGCGCGCGGCTTGGGCGATGTCCGCTGTGCAGCAGTACGAGCCGGAGTCGCGGCTGCGTCTGATCCGACAGCCGACCGCCATCGTCAGGGTGCGTGACGGCTTGTGGGATCAGAGTGCTGCGGCGGCTGCGTTGATTCCGGAATCGCGACTGCTCGATGCGCCCGAGTGGAGCTTTGGTCTGTTCGACGCGTTTCCAGCCGCAGTGGCCGAGCGGATCCGCAGCGCGCTCGACTGAGCGCGCCGCAGACCGCCGGAATCAGAAGTCGACTGTCGCCGTCACACCGAAGGTTCGTCCGTTCGGGAAGTGCACCTGATACGCGCGAGTGAACAGGAAGCCACTGTCGGGATCAAAGAAGCGGACCACGGAATCTGGATCGCGCTCGCCCGTCAGATTCTTGATCCATGCCGCGACGCGCCAGTTGTCGCCCTGCACTCCGAGTCGGGCGTCGATGCGGGTCGTCGCGCCCGTTGAGGCGTGGTTGTAGACCTCGGCAAAGCGCTCGCTCTGATACGACATGTCCGTACGCGCAAAGAAGGAGCGCCAGCCGTCAGCGGTTAGCGGCATCGTGAACTCGAGGCCAGCGTTGACGGTGTGCTTTGGCGCGTTGGCGGTCTGAAAGCCAGACGCATCCGCAGTCAGCGTCGCGACGCCCGGCGCGGCGATACACGGTGCCTGCTGGGTCGCAAGCGTAATGCCGAGCAGTGCCGCGTAAGTGGCGTCGCAGATCTCGGTGAACTTCGCGTCAGCGAGTCCGTAGCCGAGGTTGGCGTCCCACATGGGGTTAATTTTCCAACGCCAGTTCAGCTCCAGACCCGTCACTTCGGTCTTGCCGGCGTTGCCGGTCAGCGAGATGTTCGCCGACATTCCGCTGGTGTTCGTATAGACCTGGCTGGTGGTCAGCTGCTGGTCAGTCCAGTCAATGAAGTAGATGGCTGCATCCAATGCCATCCGGCCGTCGAAGAAGCGCATCTTCGAGCCAATCTCATAGTTAAGTGCTTTCTCTTCCTTGACGCCGAGCGGTGTGATCGAAGACAGCCGCGTGAACTCCGCTGCGGGGATGGCCGCTGCGCAGAGGGAGCTGTTGAAGTCCCCCGGCTTGTTGCCTTGCGACACCGACACATAGACGTTCTTGTCACGGTCGAAGTCATAGCGTGCGGTCACGCGCGGCGTGAAGCTCTTGAACTCGACCTCGAGAATGCGCTGGCAGTTTCCGCCCACCTGCACGGCGTTGTCGGCCGTCAGCTTGTCCTTCGCGTAGCGACCCTCGAGCGTGAAGTGCCAGTCTTCGCTCGGATCGTAGCTGACGCTCGCGAACACGGCCTGATTCTCAACCGCAGAGGGCGAAATAGGCTGCGAGACTTCGCGAAGCGTGCCAACCGGGCCGGTGTTGCTGGCTGCCGGAACGCCCATCGAAAGAATGTTGTAGCGCGGCCCTCCATTGAAGCCCGAGGTGTCCTGGGTGTAGTTGTACACACCAACCAGCCAGTCGATGGCGCCGTCGGTCTTCGATGCGAACCGTAGTTCCTGCGACTGGTATTCGCGAATCGTGATCAGGCGGGTGATATTGCCGGGGTTCGCAATCGTCATCGTCGGGCTTGGCACCTGGGAGGCATTACTGCCCGCCGGGTTATTGATCAGATAATCGTCGACAATCCAGTCCTCGTCCTGGCGGTTCCAGCTGACCAGCGCCGTCAGCGTGCCGGGCGCGACGTCCCAGTTCATCTCGCCGCTGTAGAGGTTGGTGTCCTGCGTCACGCCCGGATGACCCTGGCGGGCAATGTCAGCGAAATCGACTTGAACGCCACCGTTGACCGGTATGGCCGGCAGCTCGCCGCAGAAGCTGCCACCGCGCGCGCCCGGGGCCGTCGTGAAGCAGTTGAGGGTCTTGCTGATGATGTTGTTGTAGAGCCCGTCCTTGTTCTGACTCGCAAAGGCCCGCAGCAGAAACTCAAGATTCTCGGTCGGCTCGTAGCGCAGCGCAGCCGATACCCGTTTGGTCTTTTCCTGGCCAAGCTGGACGAGAGTGTTGCCGCTACTGGCTGCGGTGTACTGGCCGCCAAAGTCGTAGAGCCGGCCGCCGAGCTTGAACGACAACTTGTCGCTGAACAGCGGACCGCTGATGAAACCCGATGCCTCTTCATTGCCATAGTCGCCAATCGTCACCGAGGCCCGGCCGTTCCACTCCTGGCTCGGTTTGCGCGTTCGATAGCTGATGACCCCTGCCAGTGAACCGCGGCCATAGTTCGCCGCCTGCGGGCCCTTCAGGACTTCGACCTGTTCGAGATCGTCAAGGTCAGCGCTCATGTTGCCGGCGATATAGATGCCGTCGACGACGAACGAGACCGTGCGTTCGCCGAGAATCTGGCTCTGGCCTCGAATGACCGGTCGATCGAAAGCACGCCCGTAGGTCTGGTTGAAGGACAGGTTGGGAGTCAGCTTGGCGAGGTCGTAAAGGCTCACGATTCCCCGCTCTTCGATCGATTCGGCCGTGAATGCCGTAATTGAAATCGGCACATCCTGCAGGCTTTCGTTGCGCTTTCGAGCAGTCACCACCACTTCGGTCAGAGCACCTGCGTCGGCAGTCTGCGCCGGCGCCTGAGCATGTGTCAGTGTTGGCGCGACAGGCAAGGTTGTGAGGAATAGCACAAGAATCGCCGCACGCGGCGGCGCAGGCAGTTTCAACATTTAGACCCCCTAAATCGATTACGGGCAAAGACCCGACGCAGGGGTTGCGGCAATTCGCCGTTCTGGTTCCCGCAGCGTCGGAATCACTATACACGCGAGAGGTCAGTCCAACTCCAGTCGTGGCCAAATTCCAACAACAGTGCGGAGTCAGTACGGTTTATAAGATTTTTCTTCCACGATTCGCGAACCGAGCGCCAGATTAATGCGCCTCTTGATCGCGGCCCGTTCATCGTTGGTCACATAGACCGTCCGCGCAAGCTCGATGAAGCGTGCGTCGAACTGCTGCGCTGCTTCTTTGTCGCGGATTTCATCTTCGATGTCCCATAACGATTCATTGACGGCCTGCAGCGCGCGCTGATCCGCGAGCGTGGTGGTGGCATTCGGTACGCCGGTGCGCCAGGTCTGCTCGAGCAGCTCCAGTTCAAGGCGAACATTTGCCCGCTTGCTTGCATCCTCGATGCGCGCCGCCTTGATCCGCAGGATCGTGATCTTGTCGAGCAGCTCACCGGGAGAAATCGGCACGAGGATGTCTTTCATGGCGACGATGCTAGCAAGTGATGTTTTCGTCCGCCCGCACGTTGCAGGGCGGCGGCAAATGCGTCGAGCATTGCGGTGACGCGCTCGGGCTGGATCAGCTCCATGACGCCGGGGCGTTCGATCTTCTGCTGCCAGGGGAGTTGCTCGGGGGATTTGCCGAGATAGTGCTGCGCGGCTTCGCCGAAGGCATCAATGCACCATCGTCTGGACAAATAGGGTCCGCTGCGCGCCGGGTTCGTCGCGGCATACAGTCCGATCACCGGCGTGCCGACCATCGTGGCCATGTGCGCGGGTCCTGAATCGGGCGTCAGCAGCACGCTGCTGCGTTGAAGCAAAGCCAGCAACTGCGGCAGCGTGTCCTTGCCGATCTGGTTCACGATGGGGGCGTTGCAGGCGCGTTCGATCGCAGCACCGGTGACCTGTTCGAGCTCGCTCGGGCCGCCAGCCAGGATGACCCGCATTCCGAGCGTGCGAGCGGCATGTTCGGCAGCTCGCGCATAGCCTTCCACGGTCCAGTTGCGGCACGCATGGCTGGAACAGGGACTGACCACGAGTGTTCCCGGAAGTGCTCGGGAGTCCTCGGGCACCAGCTGCGTCGCGTAGTCGATCGCCGCGGGAGGTAGCGGCAGATCCCAGCTCAACACCGGCTCTTCAACGCCAAGCGCTGCGGCAAATCCCATGAAACTGTCGAGCACATGCTCGCGCTCGCGCCGCGCCACCTGCGCATTCGTAACCAGCCACTGCAGTTCACGCGCGCGGGCACGATCGAAGCCGAGTCGAACATGCGCGCGGATCACGCTGGCAGCGAGGCTGGCACGGACCGCGAGCTGCATATGCAGCAGGACATCGAAGTCCCGGCCACGAAGCTCACGCCGCAGGGCAAGCAGGGCACGCCAACCGGCGCGCTTGTCGACGGTGATAAACTCGACGTTCGGCAACAGGCTCATCAACCGGCTCTCGAGCTTGCCGATGACCCAGGTCAGACGCGCTTGCGGCCAGGCGGCCTGCAGTGTGCGCACGAGTGGAACGACATGACAGGTATCGCCGATCGCGGAAAGGCGCAGCAGACATATCGACTCGGGCGCTCGCTCCAGCAGTGCAGCTCCCGCGCGCGTTCCAGCAGTGGGCATTGTGTCGTGATCCGGCGATGAAGCAGCCGTGGGCGCTCGGACCGGAGGTCAAACGAATGGCAACGGCCTCTGGCCTCATCGTATACGACGCCTCACGCGCCAGCAATTTCGACGCGTCCTGGTTTGATCCTGAATACTGGCGTCGCCGCGACGCCATTCGCGGCGCTGCACTCGGCCGCGGTTCGACCTGGCTCATCGATGCGCATGGTCTGCAGCTGGCGCTGCGCCGTTACCGACGTGGCGGGCTGGCCGCGCGGATCTCCGAGGATCGCTACTGGTTCATCGGCGAGTCGAGCACGCGGCCAATGCGCGAATGGACCTTGACCTACCATCTGCATCGGCTCGGGCTGCCGGTACCGGCGCCGATCGCCGCGCGCTACCAGCGCGCTGGAAGCACCTACACGGGCGAGTTGATCACGGCCCGCATTCTCGAGGCGGAGTCGTTGGCGGAGCAGTTGGCGGCAACCTCGCTGCCATTTTCGCGCTGGATCGCGGTCGGTCGCTGCATCCGCAGCTTTCACGACGCCGGCCTCGATCACGTCGACTTGAACGCCCACAATGTCCTGCGTCGCCTCGACGGTCGGGTGTTCCTGATCGACTTCGATCGTTGTCGCCTGCGCAGGCGCGGCTTGTGGTGCGATGCCAACCTCGTCCGCCTGCGACGTTCGCTGTTGAAGATCACGGCCAGGCTGCCTGAGGAGCGCTTCTCGGAAACCGACTGGCAGTCGCTGCTCGCCGGTTACTGGGATCGCAGCGCATGAGATTCGCCTACATCCTGATTGCCTACCTGTTCGCGCCCATCGTCTGCGGCGTGATGCTGTGGCGCGGCTTCCGGGATCGGAGCTACTGGCAGAACTTCCACGAGCGCTTCGGTTACGGCGACACGCCGTTCAAGGAAACGTCGATCTGGATTCACGCCGTGTCGGTGGGAGAGGTGCAGGCGGCCGTGGCGCTCGTCAGGGCACTTCGCGCGAAGTATCCGCAGATACCCGTGGTGCTGACTACCGTCACCCCGACCGGTGCCGCGCGCGCCCGTGCGCAGTTCGGTGCAGATATCCATGTGCGCTATGTCCCCTACGACCTGCCAGGCAGCGTGCGGCGCTTCTTCGCGCGTATCAAACCAAGGGTTGCGATCATCCTCGAAACGGAACTCTGGCCGAATCTCTACCACGCCTGCGGTCAGCGCGGCACGCCGCTGGTGCTGGCCAGCGCGCGGATCTCACCGCGCTCGGTCGGCAAGTATCGCCGGCTGGCGGGGCTGTTCCAGGAGACGCTGTCGCACGGCATCGTGATCGCCGCGCAGAGCGAGGGTGATGCGCAGCGCTTTCGCTCAATCGGTGCGAATCCGGCGCGCACCCATGTGACGGGCAACATCAAGTTCGATTTCACGCTGCCTGATGACATCGTGGCGCGTGGTGCGCTGCTGCGCAGCGAGCACGCGCACGGCAAGTCCGTCTGGATCGCCGGCAGTACGCATGCGGGTGAAGAAGAAGCAGCACTGGCTGCACTCGCGGCGCTCGACGCGGCCGGAGTGCCAAGCCTGCTCGTGATCGCGCCCCGGCATCCGAACCGCTTCGACGACGTGGAGGAATTGTTGCGCCGGCGCGGTATCAAGTTCGTGCGTCGCTCCAGCGGTGAAACCTGTCATCCGCAGACAGCCGTGCTGCTGCTCGACACGCTGGGCGAGTTGATCTTCTTCTATGCTGCGGCGGATGCCGCGTTCGTGGGCGGGACGCTGGTACCGGTCGGCGGCCACAACCTGCTTGAGCCTGCGGCCCTGGGTGTGCCGGTGCTGATCGGCCCGCACTACTTCAATGCGGAGGACATCGCCGAGCAGTTTCTGTCCATCGGTGCGGCGGCGCTGGTGCGCGACGGTGCAGCGCTCGGTGCCGAGCTTCAAGTGCTGCTGCGCGATCCCGGGCTGCGCGCGCAGCGTGCGGAACTGGCGCGTCAGACGCTCGATCGCAACCGCGGTGCCCTGCAGCGCCTGCTGGCGCTGATCGAGCCGGTGATCGAGGGTGCCCCCGGCGGGCAGGTCAGCGCTGCAACCAGCCGTTGACTTCCTGGAGCGCCGGCCGGTCCAGGCTGCCTGTTGCAAGGCGAAGTTGCAGCACGTTCAGGATGTAGTCGTAGCGGCTGCGCGCATAGTTGGTCTGGGCCTGCACCAGCGTGCGCCGAGCATCGAGCACGTCCACGGCTGTCCGGGTTCCCACCTCATAGCCGGCTTCAGTGGCCTTCAGCGCGGTTTCGCTCGACTCGAGCGCCTGCCGCAGTGCGGCGACGCGTGAGATCTCGCTATTGACGCCGAGGTAAGCGTCGCGTGCCAGACGCTCGGTCTGGCGCGATACGCGCGTCAAACGTTCACGCGCCGCCTGCCATTGAAACTCGCGCTGTCGGACGCGCGACTGCGTGGCGCCCCCACTGAATATCGGCACACTGATCTGTAGTGCGATCGTCGTATCGTCGGCGTCGCTGGTACGCTGGCCGACGTTGCCGCTCTCGAAATTGATCGTGGCGCTCTGATCGACGTTGGAGCGGCTCGCAGTCAGATCGAGGGACGGCAAGTGGTTGCTGAACGCGGCACGGACGTCGTTGCGGGCGATGTCGGCGCCGAGCCGGCTCGAGATCAGCGCCAGGTTCTGTTGCATGGAAAGGGCAACCCAGACCTGCTCGTCAGCAGGTTCCGGCATCTTGAGTGGCATCGCATCAGAGGGCTTTGCCAGCGATGACAGCTTCTCGGCAGTGATCTCGCGCAGCAGCTCTTCGTTCGAGGCGAGCTGGCGCTTGCCGGCGATGACGGCCGCCGCGGCGCTGTCCCGGGCTGCTTTGGCTTCCTGGACATCGGTGATCGCGATCAGGCCGACTTCGAAGCGTTTGTCGGCCTGCTCAAGCTGGCGCGAGATCGAATCGAAGGCCGACTGCTGCGCATCGACGTTGTCCTGCGCCGCCAACACGTCGAAGTAACGTTGCGCGACGCGCAGAACCAGATCCTGCTGTGCGGCCAGATAGTCCGCCTCCGCCTGCGCGACCTCTTTGTTCGCGCGCTTCAGCGCGACCCAGTTTCCCCAGTCGAACACGCTCTGGCGCAGATCAACGCTCCAGCGCTCGGTCTCGGGCTTCGAGTCGCTGGCCTGCAGGAAGTTGAACACGACGCGGTTGCCGGAACCGGCAGGTTGTTCAATCTCCTGCGGAAACTGGCCGGTAGACTGGCTGTCGCCTTCCGTCTTGGACGCCGCGCCGGAGATCTGAGGCAGCAGTGCGGCGAGCGCCTGGGGCTTCGCCTCGAGCGCGGCTCGGCGGATGGCGTCGGCCTCGCGAATCTGGGGATCGTTAGCCACCGCGCGATCGTAGACGGCCAACAGATCCACCGCACCGGCGACGGTGCCGAAGGGCAGCAAGGCCAGCAGCGGGATCAGTGCGAATTTCGACACATTCATGGCGGGGACCTTCAAAGTCAGTAGGGAGCTATTGTCGGGTCGATCTGTTCGCGCCAGGCGAGTATTCCGCCCGCGAGGTTCGCAACGTGGTCGAAGCCGCGCTGCTCGAGATACTCGCCGACCTGCAGGCTGCGTGCGCCCGAACGGCACATCACGACGATTGCTCGATCGCGGGGAAGCTCGTCGAGTCGATCCGGAATCTCGTGCATGGGCAGATGCATTGCGAACGGCAGCCGTGCAATCTCGAGCTCCCAGCCCTCGCGGACATCGATCACCAGCGGCGGCTGGTTCGCCTCGATGCTCGCTTGCAGCGTCTTTGGATCGATTTCGGTGACCATCGTGATGGAATCAGAACCGGAATCGCGGAGTTGGGATTGCGCCGATTAGCGGAGCGAGCCGTGTTTCGAACAGGCTTTCGGTCGCCCACTCGTTGGCTGCACGGCGACGCACCAACCGCGCTTCCATGATCGGCGCGTCGCCGACCACGCAGAACAAGCGCCCGCCACGTGCCAGATGCGGCGCGAAGCGCGCGTCGTAGACGGGCAGCGAGCCTGTGAGCACGATGGCGTCGTAGCTCTCGGGACCGATCTCAGCCACGGCTTCGAAGCCGTCGCGAGCCATAACCCTGACGTTATGGATGCCGCAGCTGGCCAGTGTTGCGCCGGCGCTGTCGGCCAGATCGGCGTGAATCTCAAGGCTGCGGACTTCGCCGGCCAGCGACGCCATGCAGGCCGACAGGAACCCGGAGCCGGTGCCGATCTCGAGCACCCTGTCCGCAGGTGTCAGCTGCAGCGCTTGCAGGATCCGCCCGGCGACCTCCGGCGCGAGCATGTGCTGCCCGTGTGCAAGCGGGATGCAGGCATCGGCGTACGCGAGCTCGCGGTAATGCGCCGGTACGAAACGCTCGCGCGGGATCTGCCTCAGCGTATCGAGCACGCGCTGGTCGAGCACGTCCCAGGCGCGCACCTGCTGCTTGACCATCTGCTCGCGCGCTGCGTCGATCTGCATCCACTGACTCCTGAGCAATTAGACTTATTCTGGCGGATTCCCGGCCCCGATGCCGCCCCAAAGCAGCCCTCTTCGGCGTCGCGCTGCGCAGCGGACGTTGCCATATGGTGAATCCGGGCAGGCGCGACCGGGCCGTCAGTTATGCTCAATGCACGGCCCGGGAAAGGCCAATAATAACCAAGGCGCGTGCAGAGCGGGGCACGCCGCTGCGCGCACGGGGATAGTTTACCTGCCATGTCACTGCCTGGGCTCCTGAGTCTGTTGCTGGCCATTGTGGCGACGTTGCTGCTGGCGCTGTATTTGATGCAGCGGCGCGAGCTGCGCGGCGTGGGTGAAATCAATCGGCAGATCGACGACGCGTTGGCGGGCGCGGGCGGTGAGCCCGCACGGGTCTACCTGCAGACCGATGAGCCCGAATTGCAGCAGCTGGCCCAGGGGGTCAATCGCCTGCTCGTGCAGCGGGCTGACTCGCCGCCCACAGTGCCGGACTCGTCAGCACTCTTTCGGGAGCTGGCGGACCGTTCGCACGAAGTCGTGCTCGTGCATCGTGACGTGATCCTGTTTGCCAATCAGCACTTCGCCCATCTGCTGGGCGTGGATCGCGATGCCTTGAACGGTCGGGCGCTGCCGGATCTGGTGGCGCCGGAGTTCACGGACTTTGTTGCGGCGACGCTGATCCGGCGACTCGAGGATGAGCGCGCACCGGAGCGCTTCGAAGTCGAGATGGTCGGCTTCCAGGCGCAGGTCAGCCGGCTGGAACTCAGTGTCCGCCGCATTGATTACGAGAGCGAGCCGGCGCTGCTGGTCACGGGCGTTGAGATTGTCCAGACAACCCAGGTGAAGGCGCTGAACGAACCCAGCTATGCGCAGCAGGGCGTCGGCACGGGTTTGTTTGAAACCCTCGAGGCCGCGGCACCCGCGCAGACGCTGGCACTGGAATCACTGTCAGAGGCGATCCTGACCACCGATGCGCTCGGTGCGATCGACTACCTGAATCCGGCCGCCGAGCAGCTGCTCGGCACAGACTCGACCCGGGCCAAGGGCAAGGCGCTCGGCATGGTGGTCGCCACTGTCGATGAAGCGAATCGCCGTGCACTGATCGATCCGGTCACGCAGTCGCTGACAAGCGGTGTGCCGATCAACTATTCGCGACGGCCCGTGGTGGTCGCGCGCCCGAGCGGCGAGGAGCGCACGATCGAGGTGTCGAGCTCGCCGATGCGCAGCAGCGACGGAGACATCGTCGGTGCCGTGGTGCTGCTGCACGACATCACGGAGCTGCGGGGCGCAACGCGGCAGCTGTCATACCAGGCGACGCATGATGCGTTGACAGGTCTCGTCAATCGGCGCGAGTTCGAGCGCCGACTCGATGAGGCCCTGACAACCGCGCGGCGCGGCGACGGCATGCATGTGCTGTGCTTCCTGGATCTCGATCGGTTCAAGCCAGTCAATGACACGGGCGGGCACCTCGCCGGGGACGCGCTGCTGCGCGATATCGCACGCCTGCTTCGGGCCCGGGTCCGCGACTCCGACACCGTGGCGCGCATTGGCGGCGATGAATTCGCACTGTTGCTGGCCGGCTGTCCGCTCGACAAGGCGCGGCAGATCGCTGATGACGTCTGCCGCGCGGTCAGCGAGCACCGCTTTGTCTGGAAGGACCGGGTGTATCAGATCGGCGTCAGTATCGGCGTCTTGGAATTATCGCGCGACAGCAGCTCGGTCGAAGAAGCCCTCGCCGCGGCCGATAGCGCCTGCTACCTTGCCAAGAAGCAGGGCAGCGGCCAGGTGTCGGTTTACTCGGCGCGCGACGAGGCGTCGGCGCGCTCCTCGGGCGAGATCCAGTGGCTGCAGCGACTGCAGACAGCGCTGCGCGACAATCGCTTCGAGCTGAATACGCAACCGATCATTCCCGTTTCAGCGGCGATCCACGGTGGACCGGCGATGGAGGTGCTGGTACGCCTACAGGATGAGAAAGGTCGCGACATTGCTCCCAGCGAGTTCCTGAAGGCCGCCGAGCGCTACCGTCTGATGGGCGAGATCGACCGCTGGGTTATCCAGAATACGTTCAATGCCATCGTCTCGCAGGCGCTTGACGTGCCGCCTGGACGCAGCGTGTCGATCAATATCTCAGGCCAGACTCTCGGTGACACGCAGTTCCTGGAGTTCGTCGTGGATTGCTTTGATCGCAGTGGTGTCGCACCGGCGCAGATCTGCTTCGAGATGACCGAGAGTGCGGTCGTGTCGAACATCGATCATGCGCGGCGATTCGTCGGGGTGCTGCACGGCATGGGTTGCCGGTTTGCGCTCGATGATTTCGGCTCCGGTGTCGGCTCATTTTCGAACCTGCGCAACCTGCCGCTCGACTACCTGAAAATCGACGGCTCATTCATGCGCAATCTCGCCCGCGACTCGGTCGATCAGGCGATGGTTGCTGCGATGATCAAACTCGCACGCACGCTGAACTTCCAGATCATTGCCGAACAGGTCGAGGACAACGCTGCCCTCGCCATGGCGCGTGAGCTCGGGGTTGATTTCGTGCAGGGGTTCGTCATCGCCCATCCGCAGCGGCTGCGACTCGTGGCATGAAGCGCTGCAGCAGCTGATCGACCGACTTAGGCGGCGAACAGCGGCCAACTGCGCGTGCGAGCCAGTGCGTCGGCTAGATTGAACTGTGGATGCGCCGCGAGCGTGGTGTCGATGGCCTCACCGACAGAGGCTCCGTCAGCCAGCGCCGTGAGCCAGTTGGCAACGTCCGGCGCCACCTGAAGCAGCTCCGTGGCGCCGCTGCGCCGCAGGATCACGACGCATTGACCGCCGCTGTCGAGATCGATCTCGGCTGATGCTTCGGAGTCGGGTCGATTCGCGCACCAGATCGCGAAGATCGGCCACGTCGAACCGACGATACGCAGAGCCGGATCTGGCTGTACGCGCAGCGACTCGCCGCCGTCGTCGCTGTGGGTCAATGTCTTGAGTAGATCGAGACTGGCCGCGCAGTCAGGAGCGAGCAGGCTTTGCTGCAACGCCCATTCCAGTTTCGCGATATCCGCGAAGTACTCATGGCGGGTGCCGGCGAGCGTCGCGGCGACGACTGCGGGCAAGCTGGCGCCAACGCGATGAGCGTCGCCGTCGCGCGAGGGCGCCTGCCGCAGCAGTTGCAGCGCGAGCTGGCGGAAGTACGCGTCGCCCGTCAGGCGTTGCAGCACCGGAAACGACAGCGCCAGCACTTTGTATAGGTTCTCGCGCAGGTTGTTGCGGTAGACCCGCAGTCGTTCCTGTGGCGCGAACTCACCGCTGACGATGCACCGTTCGAGTGTCTCGTCCCTGCTCTCGTCGCTGACGAACAGCGCGTCGGCGAACCGTTGCTGCAGCTCAAGCAGCGTGGGCAAGCTGCTGCTCCGCAATGCGATCCGCGTGCGCCGCTTCCGAGCACAGGCGCTCGAGACTCGGAATGTCCGTATCCCACTCGATCAGCGTCGGCACGCGCCCAAAGCGGGCAATGGCCGCAGCATAGAGTTCCCAGACCGCGTCGCAGACGGGCGTGCCATGGGTGTCGATCAGCAGACACCGTCCGTCGATCTGCTGCTCCGCAAACCCCGCCAGATGCAGCTCGCCGACCGCGTCACCAGGGATCGCTTCGAGATACTGCACGGCGTCGAAGCCGTGGTTGCAGGCGTTGACATGAATGTTGTTGAGGTCGAGCAGGATTCCGCAGCCGGATGCTTTGGCAAGCTCCGCAAGGAAGTCCCACTCGGTCCAGGTCTCGCCCACGAACCGCAGATAGCTCGAGACGTTCTCGATCAGGATCCGGCGCTCAAGCCGCTGTTGCAGTTCCGTAACCCGCGCGATCAGCAGCGTGAGCGCCTCATCGGTATAGGGGAGAGGCAGCAGATCGTTGGAGTGCCGGCCACCGATGCGACCCCAGCAAAGGTGCTCGGAGACCAGGGCCGGCCGCGAGCGGCGGATCAGCTGCTGCAGACGCGCGACGTGCGCGGGATCGAGCGGTTCAGCCGATCCCAGTGACAGTCCGACACCATGCAGCGAAAGCGGAAAGCGTTCTCTGACACGCGCCAGCAGATCGTGCTGCGGACCGCCGGTAGCAAAAAAATTCTCGCTGTGAACTTCGACCCAGGCCACATCTGGGCCCGCATCTGGGGCGGTGTCGAACTGGTCGTGATGAGGCGCCCGCAGGCCGATTCCCGCTCGTGCGGGAATCGCCTGGGGCGCGGTGCGGCCTG